>Ga0129306_1001597_pt1 | contig 24454 bp, 27 predicted proteins | sample P827metagenome_FD_94438 | JGI IMG/M metagenome (GOLD analysis project Ga0129306, IMG submission 94438) | Capybara group fecal microbial communities from Wisconsin, USA - P827 metagenome | ecosystem: Host-associated > Mammals > Digestive system > Large intestine > Fecal | place: USA: Wisconsin... | reverse complement strand
AGTGGGACAGAAATCGGTAATTTCGAAGAAATTCGATTTCGTCGTCCCACCCCCGCAAGGTTGAGTAGGGTTGTAAAAGCTGATTTATCAGCGCATTAGAATCCACTCAACTACTGCGTCTTGTAAATAATAACTATATAAACAAAGAAGCTGGGTACTTTTGTCCCAGACGCTCTAGATTGAAAAAATTTTTTGATACTTTCTTAGATGCCTCGCTTTTTGATTTCTAGTCTCAAACCTCAAACCGTCCACTAGATGTTTTGAGCCATCGGTAGGTTCAATAGTCCAGCGGACAGTTGAAGGAAGCCAAGAAATTCCTCAAGTTCGCAACAGTAAGTATCGTTTTGTTGAGAGCAAAGCTCGCCAATAATCCTGAAATCAAACAAGGACAATAATTTTTATAACTTATGCCAAATAAACGGTTTTATTCGCTTTTTGTGATGTCTTCTTTCAATTCATCCATATTGAATTTCGCAAAAAGGTATTTGCGGTCTTGGACTGGGAAACGTTGGTCGAGTTGGTCAACTGGTCCAACTTCAACCACACCTTCTGAAATGACAAAGTCCATAATATGACCACCAAATGTGAAATCATCAGAAATGAAATGCAAATGATAACCTGCCGAGCTAACGCCATGGAACATTTGTGGTGTCCAAATCCCAACAATCGTACCTGAAATGTTTTCACGTGTGTATTCTGGTTGGTGCGTTGCGACATCCGCAAACTTGATATCAGGCGCTGATTTTGGAATCATACGCACATGCATTTTTGCAAATGTTCCTTTAATCTTAATCGAACGGAATAGATTAACACCGTCATAATAAGATTCAATACGTTTTTCCAATTCCTTGTCAGTCATTGCAAAGCGTTGCTTGAAAATCACTTCAGCTTGGTGAGGCACTACCGCTGCATAAGGCACTTTGACATCATCAGAAACTTCCACTACTTCTGCTTTCCCTTCAGAACCTTTGGCTTGATAAGCTTTACCATCAAGAATAATCAACTCTCCATCAATAGAATCAAGTGTCCCAATTCCCAAATCACCGTGCTCTAAAAGCTCACCAATAGTTAATGTCCCACCGTAAAGTCCAGACATAAGGGCACTTAATGTATTATATTGAAAAAGTTTAATTGCTTCTGACATATTCTCCTTCACTTTCGTCATCAAAATTAAATAGTATCTTCTAGTATTATTTTATTGCCATATGGTTAAAAAATCAAGTTAATAGAATTCGTCTGGCAGGATTGTTTCGCCAAGTTTGATATTATCTTTGTAGTCGATTGGAATATCAATCAAAATTGGACCATTGCTTGCTTCTTCCAAAGCTTTCTTAAGTGTTTCTTCAAATGAAACTTTGCTGTCAACACGATAACCTTTTGCACCAAAACTTTCTGCATATTTAACAAAATCAACTGGACCGAAATCAACACCTGATGAACGACCGTATTTCATTTCTTCTTGGAATTCAACCATGTTGTATTTACCATCATTCCAAATGATGTGAACGATTGGTAAATTAAGGCGTACGGCAGTTTCCAATTCTTGCGCTGAAAAGAGGAAGCCACCATCACCAGAAACTGAAATAACTTTCGTATTTGGACGTACAAGCGCTGCTGAGATTGCCCAAGGAAGTGCAACACCAAGGGTTTGCATTCCATTTGAGAAAAGCAAGTGACGAGCTTCGTATGATTTGAAATAACGCGCCATCCAAATGTAGTGACTACCAACATCAACAGTGACAGTCATATCATCTGTTGTATTTTCTTGTAAGACATCAATAACATCAAGCGGGTGAACCAAACCTTCCTTGGAATTACGGTCAAATTTGACATCTTCAACAACATTTTTCTTCAGATTTTGCAAATAATCTACTGATGCTTTTGGCAAAACATAACCATTAACGGCAGGCAAGAGCAAGTCAATCGTATCCGCAATGTTACCAATCAATTCACGTTCTGGTTGGAAATAAGTATCGATTTCAGCTTGCGCAACGTCGATAACAATAATACGAGCTGAAATTTCAGCATTCCAATTTCGGGCTTCATACTCGATTGGGTCATAACCGATAGCAATAACAAGGTCAGCTTTTTTAAGCAACATGTCACCTGGCTGATTGCGGAAAAGCCCAACACGTCCAAAGAAAGTATCTTCTTCCAATTCACGTGAGACAATGCCTGCACCTTGGAATGTTTCAACAACTGGCAATTTAACCGCTTCTAGCAACTTGCGAATAGCATTGGTAACAGCACGTGTTGAAGCACCATTTCCCAAAAGAAGCACTGGCAAGTCAGCATTACGAATCGCTTGTGCTAGATAATTGACATCATCAACTGATGCAGAACCAAGTTTTGGGTCAGTTAGTGGCTTAATCGCTTTGACCGAAACCAAACTATCAGTCACATCTTGTGGAATAGACACAAAACTAGCACCGCGTTTTCCTGATTTTGCCACACGATAAGCATTAGCGATTGTTTCAGAAAGTGTGTTTGGGTCATGAACTTCTACTGCATATTTTGTGACTGGCTCCATCATTGCCACATTTTTCATAGATTGGTGAGAACGTTTCAACAAATCAGAACGTTTAACTTGTCCTGAAATCGCCAAAACAGGGTCACCTTCATCCGTTGCGGTTACCAAACCTGTCGCCAAGTTTGAAACCCCAGGACCACTTGTTGTAATCACAACACCGGGCGTACCTGTAATACGTCCAATTCCTTGCGCCATAAAAGCGGCATTTTGCTCATGACGAGCGACAATCAATTTTGGTCCCTTGTCCTCGAGTGTGTCAAACACACGGTCAATTTTAGCACCCGGAATACCAAAGACATAATCAATGTCATGATTAATGAGGCTATCTACTACTAAATCAGCCCCATATTGTTTATTATTGTCTGTCATTTTATCTCCTATATGTCTTTAGATGACTCATTCATTTTACTGTCGAAAAGCATCAAAATCATAGCTGGATTTGGTGTAAGAATCAGTCAAATCTAAATCACAAATTTTTGTTTTTTCACAAATATGATTCAATTATACCATAGTTTTACAGAAAGTTTGTGAAAAATTGTTTGTGAATTTTTTCTTTATCTTTCTTTGAAATAATTTTAAATAATCTGAAAATGGTTCTGCTCTAAAATAAAAATATCAAGCCAATTTTAGACAATCTGTCATCATATCACAAAAGCGAATCGCTTCTGATAACATAACCGATTCGCTTATCACTGCTTATATTGTCTAAACCATTTCAGAAAGAATGATAGTTGACTGCATTACTTCATTCTTCTTTGATTATTTTTTAGAGTACATATCAAAACGTCCTGTATGAAGATGATAGATACTTTCTGCCCCAGAAATTTTTGGCAAACCAAGAGAATCTTGACGCGAAAATGCTTCAAATAAACCTGGTGTCCATTTGATATAATCAAGTGTTTCAGGACTCACTTCACTTAAAATCGTATCTCCTTGACCCAACATGACTTTTTCAGCAAATAATGGGTCAACCAAAGTACCACGTCCAACAGCAATTAAATCACCATAGTTTTCAACCGCATCACGCGCAGCTTCTTCTTCAAAAACACCACCAACCAACATTAATTTTGTCTCATCGTCAAGAACTTCTCTGAACAATTCTGCATATGTCTTATCAACGCCTTGCGGTCTTGAAGAATAACCATCCCAAAGCGATAGGTGAATGTAATCCAATTGATATTTCACCACTTCTGCGATAAGTTGAACAGATTCTTTGTAAGTATAACCAATCGTATCACCATGAATTTCTTCTGGACTAATACGATAACCAACGATAAAGTCTTGCGGTGCTTCTTTGGCAACAACGTCCATAACCTCAGCAACAACAGCTAGTGGAAACGCCATTCTCCTTTCAAGACTACCACCCCATTTATCGGTACGGAAATTTGATAATTTTGAGAAGAATTGTTGGATAAGGTAATGATTGGCTCCATGAATTTCAACGCCGTCAAACCCAGCTTTAATCGCACGTCGAGTGGCTTCACCAAAATCTTTGATAATATCATCAATTTCGTCTGCTGTTAATTCACGAATAGGATAATCTAGGAAACTAAAATCAACCTGACTTGGTGCAACGACATCTTGCCCGCTAACCGCTTGCCCAATAGCTGCGCGACCGCCGTGATGAATTTGGAGAATTGCCTTATTGCCATCCTTTTTCAAAGCTTGAGCTACTTGACGCAAACCGTCTAAATGCTCATCAGAATAAGCCCCTAATTGTTCAGGATAGCCAGGCACATAAGCTGGACCACCATTTGGACTAACATAATGAAACTCTGTAATCAAAAGCCCTGCTGCTTTTGAACGTGCATTGTAATAGCGAAGCGTATCATCTGAAACAAAGCCATCACGTTTTCCTGAATGAGTTTGCATCGGTGACATCGTCATGCGATTATTTAAAACTGCGCCATGACGCAAAACGACTTTGTCGGTTAATTGATTTGACATAAAATGACCCCTTTTTCTGTATTGTAGAAAATTATTGAAAACTTTAAAACGATATATTTAGATTTTTCGATATGTTGTTTCAAAAAAATTTTTCTTTTTTTACAACTCTTTATCGATGAAGTCACGAAGGTGTTTAAGCGTTACTTCGTTACGACGATAATAAGTCCATTTTCCGATTCTGGTAGCAATCAACAGATTAGCTTTTTGAAGCATTGAAAGATAGTGGGACGTTGTTGACTGTGTTAGCCCTAATTGTTTTTGAATTTCACCAACACAAACGCCTACTTCTCTCATATCCACATTTTCCTCATGGACAAAATATTTTTCCGGATTTTTCAACCAAAAAAGGATTTGTAATCGATAGTCATTAGCTAAGGCTTTAAAGATTTCTACATTTTCCATGATTCTATTATATCTATTTTTCTCGATATGTCAATAGAAAAATCAAAAAATTTATCTTGTAAATGATAACTACACAAAATAAAGAAGTTGAGCACCTTTGTCTCAATTTCTACTGAACTGATTACTTTTTTCGTCTTGTTCTAACAAAATCATAAATGGTCATCACGATAAATCCGACAAATACAATAATGATATTGCGCAATGGGTCGCCACTATGGTCAAAAATACTTAACAAAACAAAGATAATGATGACCGTAATGAGATTACTGACCAAGAGATTTCTAAAATTCATTTTCATTTAAAAATTCCACCATATTCACATCATCTGGAACCAATTGCAAATAACGTTCTGCAACTTGATGAGCACGTTCCTTTTGCCCAAATTCACGTAAAATATAAGCATAATCTTGCAAGAATTCTGGATTATCCGCTAAATCTGTCGCCAATTCATCATAAAGCTTGAGCGCTTTTTTATCAGCTTCCAAGGCTTGGTAAGCTTTAGCGATATTCCATTTTGTTAGGACGCTATCGATATTATCACGTGACAAAGCAACAACATCTTCATAACGCTCTTCTTCCAAATACAAGTTGGTCAAACGCATCAAGACATCTTCATCATCAACCGCAACATCTTTTGCTTTCAAAAGATAGCTTTCAGCTTGCTTAGAATCATGCAATTCATATGACAATTGTGACGCAGCAAGCAACAAATTGGTATCAAATTCGTTTTTGCTCAAACCTTTTTGAACTAGGCGAAGCGCTTCTTCTGTTTTATTTTCCTCATGGAGAGATTGGGCATAGACATATTCATAGCCCTCAAAATCAGGATTCATCGTATCCAACTGCTTAAAGTAAACATTTGCCTTTTGATACTCCCCTTGGTCATACAAAATAGTGGCTAATTCAAAAATTGTTCCGTCGTCGTATTCAATTTCAATCGCTTTTTCAAGAAATTCAATCGCTGCCTCAAATTTCCCAAGACTAGCATAAGCACGACCGATACGTTGATAAGTAGAAATCCCCGTTAATTCAAGGATTTCACGGTTATCCAACTTAGCGTATTCTTTGATTGCTTGATTAAAATTACCTAATTCTAACTCAATTTCAGCCAAACCAAAAATAACCAATGGTTCATCGCTGATTTCACTAGCTAGCAATAATTTCTCACGCGCAACATCTGTCAAGCCTTCCATATCGTAAATATCAGCCATGACAAGCAAAGCTGACAAATATGCTTCGCTTTCTGGTGAAATGGCATCCAAATACAAGAAAGCTCCCTCAATATCACCATCTTCAGTTGCAATCTGCGCTAGGTTAATATTTACTTCAGGATAACTCTCACGCTCCTGCAAATAAATTTCCCTTGCCTGTGGCAAAAAACCAATGCTTTCAAGATATTCTGCCAATTCCAAGAGCGTCTCAGCATCATCTTCTTTTAAGGCGCGTTTAAAATATTTATCAGCATGCTCCAAATCTTGTTTTTGAATCGAAGCCACCATTTTTTCACTATTCAACATCTTTAGCTTTTTCTTCCCCTTCTATAACAAGTACTTCTTCCTCATACAAACCACTGATACGTTTGTACCATTCAAAAATTTCTTTAACAACAACTTTGATTGAAGCGTAAATTGGAATCCCTAGGAAAACGCCCCAAACACCAAACATTGACCCAGACGTTAGCAAAATAAACATGATGGTAATCGGGTGAATGCTCAATTTGCTTCCCAGAACCAAAGGTGAAACAAAACGTCCCTCGATTGTCTGCTCAACAACAAATGTTATCAAAACTTTAATGAGCATAATCGGACCTTGGACAACTCCCATGATAACGACTGGAACCATGGCAAGAAAGCTTCCAAGATAAGGAATCATATTAAGAAAACCAGCGATAATCCCAAAAGTAGCCGCATAACGCAAACCAATAATATTAAAGAAAATCGTAAACATAATACCAACAACAATAGCAACCGTTACTTGTCCTTGAACATAACCAGCTAATTGTTTATTAATATCACCGAGAACACGTGAAATTGGGCGGCGCATCCGTGTCGGAAGTGTTTTTAATAAGCCTTCTTTCATCTTACCGCTATCACGCAAGAAATAAAATAAGATAAAAGGCGACATAATGATTGCCACAGTTACACGAGCAATCGCACTGGCAAAATTTGATGCCCAGTCAATCGCATTTTTTGAAAAGCTTTCCGCATAATCAATCGCTTTCGTGCTCACATTTGACAGCATTTCTTCCAATTCTTCTTGATAATTGGCTAGCCAAGGGCTCTCTAAAAATTTATTGGCTTCAACATTAATGCTTCTAACATAACTTGGTAAATTCTCAACGAAAGACGTTAACTGTTCTTGAATCGTTGGGATAAAGCTTGCCACAGCCCAGATTAGCAAAGCAATGATAATCGCAAACACAATAAAAATAGAAGTTGTCCGACTAACGCCACGTTTCTCAATAAAATCAACCAAGGGTTTGATTAAATAATAGAGAATTGCCGAAATCACCAAAGGCGACATAATAATAGCTATAAAAGATATAATCGGCGTAAATAAAAATGAAATCTTGGTAAAGAGATAAAGGGTTAAAAACACAAGAAAAGTAATCAAAACAGCGACAACTGCTTGATTATTTAAAAACCATTTAAAAAACCAAGAATCTGTAAATTTCTTCTCTTGATGATATTTCATGAAAACTCCTCACTACTGTTTGCAATCGATGATTAAACTAATTTCCATTATAGCATTTTCTATTAAAATCACCATTTTTTAGAATGATGCGCTCATTTATCATAAAATGTCACGCTTTTATCAATCAAGCGCTGTTCGTCGTCATAATTAAATTTGGCTGAAAAGAATGGCACATCATCCAAAATCCATTTAAAAATTTCGTAGTCACCCTCCCAAGTCGGTTTTGATAGAACTTGGTCGTAAGGCACCCACTCTAAAGTTCCTTCACGTGACTCTTCATCAGAAATCAATTCTCCCTCAAAATCGGTTACCTTGAAAACATAAGTGTACCAATCATGCCCTGGTGTGAATTCTGGGAACGTAATCACTCCCTTGAAATCCATTTCTTTAACAGTAAAATGCGTTTCCTCGAAAATCTCACGTTTCGCACATTCATCTGGTGTTTCGCCTGCTTCTAGCTTACCACCAACAGAAATCCATTTTCCTTCGTGAACATCATTTGGTTTCTTATTGCGATGTAAAAGCAAAAGCGCTTCACCATTATCAATATAACAAATCGTTGCTAATTTTGTCATTTCTCTCTTCTTTCTTGTTTTATTCTATTGTACCAGAAAACTAAGGACAATTCTTGAATCAAAGGTTAACTTAGACGGCATTTCCTATTTTTAAGGGGATAAAAAGCACATAGAGCTATCTAAGTGCTTAAAAATATAATGGCATCTTGGTATTTTGTCAGACGTTTGATGTCGTTTCGAGTGACCTGAGCCAGCCTTGATAAATCTGAATTGTGCTTTAAATCCGCCAATTTGACAACACGTGCTAATTCATTTGTTTTAACAAGTTTAAGATATTGCTTGTACGATTGCCCATCTTTTCTAGTCAATAAATCAACTGCTTTTATGATTTCAGACGAGAAACCTGCTTCTTCTAAATCACTCAGCTGATAAGGAGTGTCTTCTATCACATCGTGTAAATAGGCAACAATTTTTTCATCATCTTTCGTGACAAACGATGCCACCGTCTCAGGGTGTAAAATATACGGCGCACCAGCTTTGTCAACTTGACCGTGATGTGCTCTTTTAGCAATTTCGTGAGCTAATTTTACATCATCTTTCATCACTGTTCCTCCTTTACCGAAAAAATTAAATTTATTATACCATTTTTCTACTCTTACGTTGCCCCCGAAAATGCCACTTATACACAAAAAAAGCCTGTCGCACAAGCTGTAACCCTTGATACGATAGGCTTTTATGATTATTTGTCAAGAACTTTTTGTGTTTTAGCGTAGTTAGCTTCAACAGCTTCTTTTTCAGCTTTCCACCAATCTTGGTTATCTGTGTACCATTTGATTGTTGCTTCAAGTCCTTCTTCAAAGTTTGTGAATTGAGGTTTCCAACCAAGTTCTTCACGAAGTTTAGTTGAATCAATAGCGTAACGAAGGTCGTGACCAGCACGGTCTGTTACGTGGTCATAAGCGTCTTTTGGTTGACCCATTTTTTCAAGGATAAGTTCAAGAACTTCTTTGTTGTTCTTTTCACCATCAGCACCGATAAGGTAAGTTTCACCGATGCGTCCTTTAGTCAAGATAGCCCAAACACCAGTTGAGTGGTCGTTTGTGTGAATCCAGTCACGAACGTTTTTACCGTCACCGTAAAGTTTTGGTTTAATTCCTGACAAAATGTTTGTGATTTGACGAGGAATGAATTTTTCGATGTGTTGGTATGGTCCATAGTTGTTAGAGCAGTTAGAAATAGTTGCTTTAACGCCAAATGAACGTACCCAAGCTTTAACAATCAAATCTGATGCAGCTTTTGTTGATGAATAAGGTGAACTTGGATTGTATTTTGTTTCAGCAGTGAATTTTTCACCTGGTCCTTCACCATGTCCTGGAAGGTCTTCACGAAGTGGAAGGTCTCCGTAAACTTCATCAGTTGATACGTGGTGGAAACGAATATCGTATTTACGAGCTGCTTCCAAAAGTGTGTACGTTCCAACAAAGTTTGTTTGGATGAATGGGCTTGGATCTTTCAATGAGTTATCGTTGTGGCTTTCAGCAGCGTAGTGAACGATAGCATCAGCTTTAGCAGCTAATTTATCAACCAATTCAGCATCTGCAATGTCACCAACAACCAATTCAACACGGTCACCAAGGATTTCTTCCAAGTTAGCACGGTTACCAGCGTATGTTAATTTATCAAGAACAGTAACGTGTACGTCTGGGTGGTTATTATAAACATAGTGTACGAAGTTTGAACCGATGAAACCAGCGCCACCAGTTACAATGATATTTTTGTATTCAGACATAATTTAAGATACAAAGGGACGTTTCGCTTGCGAAAAATCTCGTGGAAAAATAGAAAATCCGACGCAGACGACTAGCGTCTAGGAAGATTTATCTTTTTTCTCAGAGATTTAGTCCCGTGTTCAGTTTTTTAATAAACTGAACATTCCTTTCTGATTTATTTTTTATTAGGTATTACAAATCTTCTTTGCTTAATGGTTTAACGTCTTTAAGCAATGGGTGATTTTTGTCAGCCTCAGAGACTTCTGCTGCTTCCAAGTTTTCCCATTTAATGCCTAATGTTGGGTCTGCATAGTTAACAAAGGCATATTTTGGTTTGAGTTCAAGTGCCCAGTAATCGTTAACCAAGTAGCTATATGCAACTTTATCAGACAATACTTGGAAACCATTGGCAACACCGCGAGGAACAAAGATACCTTTTGAGGCATCAATAACAGTTTGATAAACATGACCGAAACTGTCACCTTCACGTAGGTCAACCCATGACCCTAGAACTTTACCTTCGTCAGCCACAGAAATGTATTTATCCCAAGGTTCTGCATGAAGTCCACGCAAAACATTTTTATGCGAGAAGCTTACGTTATTTTGTAATTTACCTTCTGCAAAGAAAGATTCTGGGAAACCAAGAGGAACCATTTTCTCTTTTTGGAAGTTTTCTTTGAACCATCCGCGGTTGTCACCGTGAACTGGAATATCAAATTCAATCATTCCAGGGATAGCTTCAATTTTGCGCGCTGCTAATTCTTTACCAAAAAACTGTTCTGTCATTAGTCTTCTCCAATCAAACGAAGCAAGTATTTTCCGTATTCGTTTTTCTTCAATGGTTGTGCAAGGTTATGAACATCCTCTTTTGTGATGTATCCCATACGGTAAGCAATTTCTTCCAAGTTTGCCACTTGAAGATTTTGCATACGTTGTACAGTTTCAATGTATTGAGCTGCTTCCAAAAGACTTTCGTGTGTTCCTGTATCAAGCCACGCAAAACCACGTTCCATAACTTCCACAGAAAGGTCGCCACGTTCAAGATAAACTTTGTTGACATCTGTAATTTCAAGTTCACCACGCGCACTTGGTTTAATGCTTTTAGCAATTTCAACAACATCATTGTCATAGAAATAAAGACCTGTTACGGCATAGTGAGATTTTGGATGTTCTGGTTTTTCTTCGATTGAAATCGCATTGCGATTGTCATCAAATTCAACAACACCAAAACGTTCTGGGTCTTTGACTTGGTAACCAAAGACAGTAGCCCCTTTTTCTTTGCTAGCTGCTTTTTGAAGCATTTTGCTAAGTCCTGGTCCATGATAAATGTTGTCTCCTAAGATAAGAGCAACGTTGTCATCACCGATGAATTCTTCACCGATGATAAAAGCTTGTGCCAATCCATCTGGGCTTGGTTGGACGGCATAAGAAAGTGAAATTCCAAATTCTGACCCATCACCAAGTAATTCTTCAAAACGATGGATGTCAGTCGGTGTTGAGATGATTAAAATATCTCGAATTCCTGCCAACATTAGTGTAGACAGTGGATAGTAAATCATTGGTTTATCATACACTGGCATAAGTTGTTTTGAAGCCGCACGAGTCAATGGGTACAAACGTGTACCAGATCCTCCTGCTAGAATAATACCTTTCATAGTTAAGGTCTCCCTCTTTATTAATTATCAGTCCTATTTTACCATTTTTTGGAAATGCTGTCACTAAGTTTCCTATTTTTGCAAGGTTTTCAGGAATTTCCTGTACTAAAATAGTACAAATTCTGCATTAACATGACATTTTTAAACAAAAATAGGATTGAGACTTCTTCTCAATCCCACAACTTATTACAAATGATAAAATGGATTAGTTTCGGCTTGGCTGGCTATAAAATCAACATTCCATTGATTATCAGCTTTCCAAGCATTGAATTTTTCAACCAATTTATCGATAAAAAGCACTTCAATGTGATGCCCAGGGTCAATCGCAAGCATGCCGTTAGTAATCATTTCTTGGGCTGTGTGATAATAAATATCTCCTGTGATATACACTTGTGCCCCTTTTTCCATTGCGTCACGATAAAATCCTTGACCACTTCCGCCACAAATCGCAACACGGTTAACGAGAGTTTCTTGATTTCCATAAGCAACTAGGCGTACACTATCCAAATGGAATTTTTCTTTTACTTTTAATGCAAAATCGGAAAAAGTCTGCTTCTCAATCTTTCCGATACGACCAATCCCATAGCTATCTGCAGTTGGTGTCAAAATGTCAGTGTCCGTAATCTCCAAGAGCTCACAAAACCAATCATTTAAACCATCTGGCACAATATCAATGTTAGTATGACTAACATAAACGGCAATATCGTGTTTCACCAAGTCAAGGTAAATCTGATTTTGTGCCGTTGCGACCAAGTCCTTAAGCGGTTTAAAAATCGGAGCGTGTTTAACAATAATCAAATCAACACCTTTTTCAATTGCTTCTGCAACCGTCGTCTCACGGACATCAAGCGCAATCATCACACGATTAACATCCTTATCAAGGGTGCCAATTTGAAGCCCTGAAATATCTCCTTCCATAGATAATTCACGTGGGCAATACGCCTCATAACGAGCAATAATCTCACTTGCTTTCATTGATAGCCTCCTTAATTGCTGCTATTTTTTGTGAAATGGCTGCGCGGTCATCGATACGATTTTTAGGAACATGTGGCAAAGCAATCTCTAATTTTTTCAATTCACGTTTCCAACGTAATTTGAAGATTGCTGATTTTTCTTGATTTAAAAATGGTCCAAAACGCAATTCTGTATCCGACAAAGTCATTTCCCCATGTTCTACCACCATGATTTCGTAGAATTTATCATTTTCAGTCATGATTTTTTCCGCAATAATTTTGAAATGATTTGCCATAAGCCAAGCACGAAGCTCATCCTCACGGTTATTAGCTTGTAAAATCAGACGCTCAACACTTGCTAATTTATCAACGCCAGCTGCGAGAATATCAGCAATCAAACCACCACCCATGCCACAAATGGTGATAGCTGTCACATTATCAGATTCGTCAAAAGCCGCCAAACCGTCTGCTAAACGAACAGCGATTTTATCAGCTAAACCAGCTCCTGCAACATTATGAAGCGCTGATTCATAAGGTCCTTTAACCACTTCACCTGCAATAGCAAATGAAATTTTTTCCTCTTCTGTCAAAACAATTGGTAAGTAAGCATGGTCACTTCCAACATCAAGTAAACGTGCCCCCTGCGGTACAAATTCCGCCACGGCAGCCAAACGTTGTGATAATACTGTCTGCATAAATTTTCCTTCTAAAATATCATTCATTTCAATTATATCAAAAAGCAGTTCAAAAAGAACTGCTTAATTATTTTTCACATTATCTTTGTAATACTTGCAGTAGGATTGAACGGGGCAGATGTCACATTTTGGCTTTTTAGCCAAGCAATGATAACGTCCAAAGAAAATCAAGCGATGATGTGTTAAAATCCAATCTTTCTTTGGAATTTTCTTCATCAAGTCTTGCTCAATTTCGGTAACATCAGCATCTGGTGCTGAGATATTGAGACGTTTAGCGATACGTGACACATGAGTATCCACAGCGATGGATGGGATACCATACACTTCTGCCAAAACAACATTAGCCGTCTTACGTCCAACTCCAGGCAAGCTTTCAAGCTCCTTATGAGTCTTTGGAACCTTGCCATCAAAATCTCGTAAAATAGCTCGCGCTGTCTTGACGATATTTTTAGCTTTATTTTTATAAAGACCAATCGTTCTCAGACAATCTTCAACATCTTCTAAATTTGCATTGGCTAAATCAGCAATTTCAGGGTATTTTTTCCAAAGGTTTGGCGTGATTTTATTAACCGCCTTATCTGTCGTTTGCGCAGATAAAATGACCGCGATTAGCAATTGAAATGGTGTCTCCCACTCCAACTCACCACGTGCCTCTGGATACATCTCACCGATAATAGCTAAGATTTTCTTTAAACGTTCGCGTCCTACTCTCATTAGTCACTCCATAAATCCATAGCAGCTAGAAAATCATCTGATACGGATACTTTGCCTGCTTTCGAGTCCTCGTGCTCTTTACGACGTTCCTCAACTTGACGCATGGTTGTAATGCCCTCACGGCGCCAGTTACGTAAAATCGCATTGATATAATTCCAATTTGTTTTACCATTAAAAACAGCTTCACGAAGGGCTGCCCGAACCAAATCAGGGTCTGTCTTGTCCTCACGAATTGTTTTTTGCAAATCTTCCAGTTCAAATGGACTAAGCATACGTCCCAACTCACGCTCAAAATCTTCAACCAATTCTTTGATAGGATTTGAAGCTTGGTTTTCTTGGGGCTCTGCAGGTTTAGCTAACAAGTCATCCAAAAGTGCCAAGACTGGACTTGCATCAAAAATAACCTCAATTTCACTACCAAGCTCAATGGTTTTCATATCCAAAAGACCTTGCGCTGTCAAATCAGAAATCGAACGATTCACTTCGGCAACTGTCTTGTCTAAAGCAGTCGCAATTTGACTAGGCGCCAAGTCATCCATTTTAGTTGTGTTTTGCAAATAAATAAACTGCCAAATCAAAAAGTCATCTGAACTTTTGAAGATATCTTTATAATGAAAAAGAAGAGCACTCGGTAACACCAAATTACCCGATTTAAAATTTTCTAAAAAACTCATAATAATATTCCTAAAAGATAATCGTATCCATCAAGTCATCCGAGATAGAGATTTAGCACGTTTTATTGTCAGAAAATCAGCCCTGTCTGATTATAGGTAACCATAAAATGAAAAATCTTTTTCCAGTTCTTCCAATGAATATGGAGTTTCCTGATAAACAGCATAATTAATCCAGTTACTAAAGAATGTTGTTGCTGCCAAATTCCAGTGCATTGGCACATTTTGGGCGGGGTCGTCATTCAAATAATAGTGTTCTGGAATGTTAGGATTTTTTCCAACCTTAACATCACGTTTATATTCCCTATCAAGGGTTTCTCGATCATATTCTAAATGTCCAAAGCTATAAACTTCACGCAAATCTTTACTAGCCACAATAGACAAGCCAACAGCTTCACTAGCCGCAATAACTTCCAAGTCATCAATTTTTTCAACGTCTTCACGACGCACTTCGGTATAACGTGAATGTGGCGCCATAAAACTATCATCGAATCCACGTACGATAGGATTTTCAGGGCTAACAACGTCTTGTGAAAAAATACCTGATAACTTACGGTCTAACAAAACTTTTTTGATGCCGTATTTATAGTATAAACCCGCTTGCGCTCCCCAACAAAGATGAAGGGTTGAATAAACGTGTGTTTTAGACCAATCAAAGATTTGACAAAGTTCGCTCCAGTAATCAACTTCTTCATAATCCAAAGTTTCAACAGGAGCACCTGTTATGATTAATCCATCATAATACTTATGTCGCACATCGTCAAATGTTTTGTAAAAAGTTTCTAAATGTTCAGCAGTTGTATTTTTAGACTCATGGCTCGTCATATAAAGAAACTCAACATTAATCTGCAAAGGCGTATTGGCTAACAGGCGTAAAAGCTGTGTCTCTGTCACTTCTTTTGTTGGCATCAAGTTAACAATGAGAAAATCCATTGGTCTAATATCTTGATGTTTAGCACGTTTATTATCCATAATGAAGACATTCTCTTCGCGTAAAATGTCTAACGCCGGCAATTCTTTATCAAGTTTTATTGGCATGAAAATATCTCCATTCTATAATATTGTCTTACGTAATATTATAAAATATGGAGATATAGTTTTCAATTATATAATTTCTCTAAGTAGTTATAGTTTTTAGCTATAATTATCCTGGGAAATTCATTAAAACTTTTGTATCGTAACCTTCAAGTGCTTTACGTCCGTTCAATCCGTCCAATTCAACAAGGAAAGCACATCCAGCTACAACACCGCCAAGGCGTTCTACCATTTCGATAGTTGCTTTAACAGTACCACCTGTTGCCAAAAGGTCGTCAACGATAAGAACACGTTGTCCAGGTTTAATAGCGTCAGCGTGCATACATAATGTATCAATGCCGTATTCTTTTTGGTAATCAGCTGAGATTACTTCACGTGGCAATTTACCAGGTTTACGAACTGGTGCGAAGCCAATTCCGAGTTCAAAGGCAACAGGGCAACCGACGATAAATCCGCGTGCCTCTGGACCGACGATCATGTCAATCTTCTTGTCAGTAGCGTACTGTACAATTTCGCGAACAGCATAGCTATAAGCATTTCCATCTGCCATCAAGGGAGAAATATCACGGAAAGTGATTCCTTCTTTAGGATAGTTTTCAATTGTAGCGATATAATTTTTTAAATCCATTTTCTTCTTTCTATGGGCTTTTTGCCAAAAAATGTTTTACATTTCATTATAGCACACTTTTATGAAAAATGTAATACTTACAAAAAAACTGTATGTGGTAGAATTTTTTAGAGAGGTCAATAATTACTAAAAAGATAGAGAACTTTTGCCGAGGTGTTAAAAAAGACTGAACAATTTTTCTTGCTCAGTCTTGACATGATGGGTATTATCCTGTATCATTAATTAAAGACTGAGTAAGAAGATGGAGTTCTTACTCGGTAAGGCGGAAGGTGTTGTCGCACCTTTCGTCTTTTTTTATTCGATTAAGTTAAAATTATTATAGCACACTCACACTTACAATGCAAGCATTTTACGCAGAAAAACAGCACAAAAAGACCTTTTTAAAAAAGGTTATTATTATATAACTTCATGAATAACTTTTTATATACTTATTTATAAAATTTTGGTCTTCTCCGTTTCAAACGTTTTAATGTATTAAGGCGATACTCTTTTTCTTCGGTATGATTCATCCGCTGTCTTATCGTAGTAGCGGTTAGATGATCTAAGTTAGCGATTTTTTCGTATTCTTGTCGCCAATTGCCAAAGAAAAGCTCCTGTAAACTCCCCTCATAGACCAGAAGAATCATCTGACTCATCGTTTTAGCACCCCAGCTACTCCAATACATCCCACGACGCTTCATGCGATAAGTCACTTTTCGATGTTGTGATTCCATCACGCCAAGACTCACTCGGTCAAATCCTCTTAACTTAGCTGGTTTCGTATATGAGAAATTTTGTAACAGTCGTTTCTTTGTTGTGTCAAAAATGTTTTTCTCTTCTTCTGTCACAACCAGAGACTCAACAGTATCAAAGACCATTTCTATCTTACTTTTCCGATGTTCTTGGATAGCTCTAAAGGCTTCTTCAATCAATTCTTGAGAGTAAGACTTGAAATAATTTGTAATCAATTGATTGACATGATACGCATCCCAAAAATGTTCATGTCGTCTGATGTGTAATGCTTTAGCGATTCTCTTGAAAACGTAAGGTGTGTAACCACGACCACCATCTGAATTAGTAATTAAAATGGTTTGCTCGGTTATCTCAAAGGTATTATACAAATAATCAATCACTTGGCTTCGAGCCAGACGACTATTGAAACTAATAAATTCTTTTTTCTCTTGTAATTTAAAGCGATTTTTACTTATCAGTTGACTTCCTGTATGAACAACAAAATGAGCTAAATCTAAACGATGATTCTCTTTGTCCTGGTCACACGTTTTAACCATTACACCATCACCTTCAATATAAATAATATCCGCCGTTTTCTTTTTAGGTGCTGTCGTTTCCTCAAAAAAACGGTAGTCTTCCCGTTCTTCGATTAGTTTTTGACACATTTTAACAGCTTTCACTACCGTCGGCTTAGTAATAGTAATATGATAAGTCATCTCAATAACTTGTAACACTTTATCATAGGGCATCATTGTAGCTAGTCTAGCAATCTGATACATTAAGGCTAGAGAAAACCTCACATTCTTTTCAAGCCCTAATTTATCGTCGACAGGCACTACCCACTTTTTCCCTTTTTTCCAACGGCGCCTTCTGAAGGTAAACTCTCCGAAAGTGAAAGCAACTGTCCGCTCCATGGAATGCACGCACGTGTACCCTCTTGCTTTCATCACAGGAATCATCTGATTGTCATAGTGCTCGACAAAACGATGAAATTCTTTGCTATTTTGAGCAAAGAGTTCCTCTTTTACTTTTCTCTCATCAAAAGTTGACATATCATCACTCCCCTTTCAAAAATCTGATTTTATTGTATAAAGTCATCTCCGATTTTTCAACGATTTATATCAGCTAAGAAATGTTAAAATCAAATCGTTTGAGAAAAGGAATATTTCATGTTACACTACAGCTATCCCAAAAATAATCCTTTTTCTTTACCCAGAAGAAAATCTCCCAAAGGCAATTGCAAGCATGCAGTTGCCTCTTATGTTACCTGTAATTAATACAATAAAAATCAACTGATGCTTTTTACAAACATCAGTTGACATTTTTTATAATAAAACGATTTACTGCTATAACATTAGTGTGAAGAAGCACCAGAAGTCGCATCAGCCGTTGGACTGGCACCGCTATTAGAGGTTGAAGCACTTGAATTAGCATCTACATTAGCTGAAAACTTTCCACCAACGAGTTGCTGACCAGTTGTTTTCAAATACCAATCTAACCAAGGTTTAAAATTAAAAACAATCTCGTTAATACCTGCATAAGAACCATCATCATAATACATAGCTTGATAATTATGGGTATTCAGTATATTAGGATTCGGATTTGGAATGAGTGTACGAACATATTCTTGATTACCGTTACGAAGTGTCCCAATAACCCATTCGACATTTTTCATACGTTGGGGTGGTAAAGAATTATGTACCGTTGATAATCGATTTCCAGATTGTTCGGGAACTCGTTTTGCAAACATCGTATCAGGATCTTGATGGGCATTGTTGTAGTATAAAAATTGGTTATTATCATCTGCATAAGTCAATTCAAATGGCATTGATTTAAGGAACATATTAATTTGATCAACTGTCAAAATGCCATGGTCCAACTTAACATAAGTATTACCAGAAACCGCATTGGTCAATTTAGCAACCTTTTCAACCCAATCTGGATCATCTGGATCAACTTCTGTAACCGAAGTAGGTATTGGGTGATTACAATCTAAGTCTTCAGGTTCAATTGGCATCGGCTTCTTCAAAGGAGAAACAACTTCCACATATTTAACAAAATTATCTAGACACTGTTCAAGGAACGTGACTGTTCCCGCATTAATGATGTCCCCATTCTCATCAAATGCCTCTTTAGCTTTCCCAAGAAGAAATTCATTTCCTGGAAGCGTGTAGGCATTGACTCCTGGAGCTTCTAAAATTTTACGTAAATGCACTTGAGCACGAGAAGTTCCTTGATCGTAATACGAAGCGCCAACAATCATAACTGGTTTGCTATCAAATGGATGAACATCATAAGATAGCCATTCGAGAACACTTTTAAGAGCAGCCGTAATCGTATGATTGTGTTCTGGCGTTGCAATGATAACACCGTCAGCACGTGTTACTTTATTATAAATGAGGCGTAATTGAAAGCTATCTTGCCAATTATCATCCTGATTAAACATTGGAACATCATTAATTTCCAGTAGTTCTAATTCAAATTTTATCTTGAATTGTTTACGAATATACTGTAAAAGCATCCGATTGTAGGATTGATCAGCGTTTGATCCAATAAGGCCAACAAATTTCATAAGTCTTCCCTCCATACTAACTCAGTGTTTCCCAATCAAAATTTTCTGCCTCTTTATGTAATAATTCTTGAGCGTTAGACAGTTTCCCTGTAATTTTAACAAAGAGTCGAAAATCATCAAATATAGCATCTAGTTTTTGAATAGTTTCGAGATCAACTAGGTTCCCATCAGAATCAAAAGCCTGTAAAGAATGTGAGAGTAAAAATTCGTCAGCCAGAACATTAGCTTTGATTTCTGGAGCATTAAGAATTTGTCGAAGTTGCAATTGAGCTCGTGAAGATCCTAGTGTTCCATATGAAGCTCCTGTTATCATAACAGGCTTGCCCAACAGTGGAAAAATACCGTAAGATAACCACGCTAGAGCATTCATCAAGACAGCTGGAATAGAGTGATCATATTCAGGTGTACCAATAATCACACCATCAGCTTCTTTTATTTTATCGGCAATTTCTAAAACAAGGTCTGGAACTTTTTTATCAGCAGGTTTATTAAATACAGGAATATCCTTGATTTCAACTAGTTCAATATCTGCCTTTGTTTCAAAGTGAACTTTCATATATTGTAATAGTTGACGGTTCGTTGATTTTGTAGAATTTGTTCCAACAATAGCTATAATTTTCATAAAAACACCCTTTCCACTTTTTTAAATCGTAAACATTGTAACACTTTATCCCAGCAATGTAAACGCTTTACTTTTTTTAAAAAAAATAAGTTTGAAAGTTCTAAAAATTACTTTTGCCGTTTGTGACGTTCCTTCAATGCTTTCTTTTCAGCACGTTTCATTGACCATCGGCCACCTTCACCTGCAACAATAAGGAAAACAATTCCCATAACAATCATGACTAGGCCAGAGCTAAGCATATCCGCCATAAAGGAAAAATCACCTGTGAAATGAACCCCAATTGCAATCAACACTATTGGAAGAAACAAGAACGGGGCAAAGTAAAGAGCTAGTAACCCAATAACGAGAAGGAAAGCCATGCTTAAGCCAATCGTTTGATAGAAAATGTAAAAAGCTATTGCTGCAATGAGCCACCAAAAGGTTTGAAACAATTTTTTTAGTGAAACGAAAATAATCATAACTTCCTTCTCCTCTCATCACACTATTTATAGTAAGTGTTAATCTCATCCGTCAAATAAATACGATTAGGTTTTCCAAAGCCTTGGCGAGCTTCCACAATCAGATGGCGTTCTTTTAAGAATTTCTTAATTGAGATAACCTTAGAGATACTACAATTAAGAAGCTTAGCTAACTCCTCATTCGTGAAATACACAAAGATGTTTCCGTTATCATCCTGACCTTTATGGATAAAATCAAGGGGTTGGCGTAACCGATTTAACAAAAAAGTGTAAGCCATTACGCCATCAGCTGTAAACTCTCCAAGATAATGCTCCATCAATGGTTGTGGCACATAAAGTTTTTCTGGATCCAGAGTTGCTGTCGCAAATTCTGGAAGGTCACTCATAGCTGTTAAATAAGTCATAAGATTCTCCTTTCCCCATTAAAAGGTTATTTAGTTTTTAATTTACGTTGCATCTTCTCCCACTCTTTAATAATCAAACTTTCAAGATAATCAGAGGCTGACTTAGCCCCATGATAAGCAACTAAATCTTCCAATTTCTCATAACGGACGTCCTCATGCAAAGCAAAGGGGTAACGTCCTTTTTTAGCGTAGCCTTTTGGTGCTGATTGAGCTGCTCTTTTTCGTGGTTTAGTAACAGTTCGCTCTTTTTTAGGACTCTCCTCAAAAGCTTCTCTCAGCTGAGCAAAACGATTTTCAGTCATTAATGAGTCTCTCCTTCTAAAACATCTAAGATATGCTGATAAACATACTCGATATTGTCATAAAAATTCTGATGTGTTTCTTGTTGTTTCAGGGTCATCTCCTGGTATTGTTCAAAGACACTTTGGTCATAAACAAGGCTCTTAGCTAACAATTCCTTGTAGAAAATCGTTCCAAGATAAGCGGGGTCTTCTTCCATAACCGCTAAAAATTGCTTAGCGGTATCAGAAACATGATTGCCAAACAATTTGATGTTATTGCCAATGATGTAAGGTGTTGCTGTCACATAGCTTTTTCGAGTAATAACATCAATTGCTTCAGCCTTAATATCATCCACGAATCGCTTCAGTTGTAACCAGGCACGATAACCATTTTTAGAAGCATCCGAAACAGCTAACACAATATCGGAAACGGCGATAAAATTCGCTGTCACTAGACTTTCATCATTATGTGTATCAATGATAATCACATCAAATTGTTGGGCTAAGTCATCATAGTGATCAGCTAACCACATAAAAAACTGAAGATACTTATGATTGCGACTAGCTAAATCCAATTGCGCATCCGTTAGACGTTCATCACCACAAATCAAACTTAAATTCTTTTTGATCGGAACAATCTCATACTCACCTGTTGTAAAAACATCATACATGGTTTTGGTACTCGTCACGTTAAACGCTCGAGTTAAATTGCACTCAGAGGCACCATCTATTAATAAGGTCCGTTTGTCTTTGTAGGTTGCTAACCAATCACCTTCATTAAAGGAATGCGTTGTTTTACCGCCACCACCTTTGGGTAAATTTGTCGTTTGAATTTTCATGTCTTAACCCTTCTTTATTAGTTTACCTCATTTTTCAATAGATAACAAGTTATATAATTTTTTATAGCTTTATTATACTGAATACTGTTTTCACTGTCAATAAAAAGTACACAAATAGTTATATAACTTTTTGTGTACTTTATGAAATAACTACTTATCCAAAAGTAGCTCCAATATTCCCACCAACATAGGCTTTTAACTGAATTTGATTAACGGTTGTATTAAAGTTTCCAATGAAGTAACAATTGTCTTCATTTTCTTTCGTTAAAACGACTAAAAATTGAACCACATCATCATTTTCAGCTTGTGTCACTTCTAGTTGGTTTTCTTGATACTGATAATGATTAACAAGTAAAGCCATTGCGAAGGTTTGAACCATGGCCTCGCTAGACATCATCAGCTGATTGTCGTAAGTCCCTTTGATATTTGGGACCTGCTTAGCTTCATTAATCGCTGCAATTGCCACATCAAAGGCTTGGCTAACAGCTGCTTTGGCAGACGCATCCGCTTCCGTATAGGGATGCTCTAACTTTAATTTAGCTGTACGGTAATTCTTTTCATCGGTCGTTTCTGAAACAACCTCTGAAGAGGATTCTGTTGTTGAACGATTCGCTGTTGAGCTTTCTTGGGTAGCATTTGAATCTCCTGTAAAATGCTGATAAATGCCTACTCCTGAAATCAAGAGGAGTAAACTAATCACAATAATAAAGACCATATTTGATTTCCTTTTCTTCATGAGTATTCTCTTTTCTAATTGAGTTTAGGTTGTTGACTGTCAGAATAAGCATAAACGAAATGATCACTGTTCTGTGTACTTGGGCTAACAACACGGAAATTCCAAGTATTTTTCTTACCAAAGTAATCAATACCAGAAAACGGCGTATTTTGTTCAACGATAAGGATAGAACCATCCTGAAAGACATGACAGACAATGCCTGTATGTCCTGGCTGAGAGGAACCACTAGAGAAAATGGCGCCTGCTTTTGGGTCGCTTTTGACACTATTGCCAAATTTTGTCGCCCAAGCACTAGCTTGGTCGATTCCGTTTCCTTGTGTGATGCCAGAACTTCCCCAAATCAGATTTCCCAGACTTTCAGTTAAATCCACACATTGCCCTGATTGTTCCACCCAACCTGTTGAGCCGCCATAGGCAAGGCCTAATTGAGAGGGATCGATGATATACGCTTTTAGACTTTCAGGCAACTGATCTGGCGTATAGCCCCAAGCCGTCGCATCACTAGGAACGGTTCCTGTGCCATCGGCGACACTTGAGGATGACGAAGCTTCTTCCTCACACTCGTCCTCTTCTTCAGCTGAAGCAGAACTACTGCTACTAGAGCTGATATTAGCCGTATCGTTGCTTAGCGTATCAACAGGGCTTGTGCCATATTCCGCAATGGCTTTGTCATCAAGCCATTTATATTGGCTACCTAGCGTGTTATAAAGATTAGCTAACGTGACTTTATAGTTTGGGTCTGTTGCCCAGCCACCATCCGCAATAGCGTTTAAAGTGGCAAGCCCATCGGTATTATTAATCGCTGCACTATAGAGTGTTTGACGACTCATAAATTCAGCTTTACCAACAATACCTGCATCGAAGTCTTTAAACCAGGTATAGCCACCACCTGTATTGTCACCAACACTGGTCCCAGAACCACTGCCTGAGACACTATCAGAGCCATATAAGGCGATGGTTTTGGGATAAGTTTCAGCGGACGTCCACTTCACCCCACCCATATTGTGTGCTTGCGCAAACGAAGGTACACTCATGGAGAAGGATGTCTCAGCCATGGTTTGTGCAATAGAAGCTGAAGGTAAGAAGCCACCAACACCCCAAGACTTAATATAAGCCTCTTCATGGGCTTTGACGAAACTGTCAATCGAACCTTCACCTGAAGACACTGAGGAGTCTTCTGAGCTAGTTGTCACCGTTGTGGTTGCATTACAGTTACTATTGCTATCGCTACCAGAAACAGCCCCTAAAATACCAGCGATGGTCGTGACCCCGATAAAGATGATCGCTACTAAAGCAACTAAGGGAACAATGACTTTTAGCTTGATGAGTTTCTTCATCCGTCCCCTCACTTTCTTACCAGAGTCCTAGAATTGTTCTAATAATGGCATAAAAGATAAGAAAAATAATGAAGCCAATCCCAACTTTCTTTAACGATTGGATAAACTCCTGGTCACGCTTATGTTGCGCTGCTAAACGCTCAGGATCTGATTCGCCTTCAGAGGCGAAATAATCACGTTGTGCTTTCATCCTTGCTTTACGAATAGCGACAAAGTCATCAATCGCTTGCTTGCGACGACCAATAAACCCGTGTTTTCTAGTTGACATATTCTTGTTTCCTTTCTT
>Ga0129306_1001593_pt1 | contig 24549 bp, 26 predicted proteins | sample P827metagenome_FD_94438 | JGI IMG/M metagenome (GOLD analysis project Ga0129306, IMG submission 94438) | Capybara group fecal microbial communities from Wisconsin, USA - P827 metagenome | ecosystem: Host-associated > Mammals > Digestive system > Large intestine > Fecal | place: USA: Wisconsin... | reverse complement strand
GTATAGAAATTCCGCAGGCATACTATCGTATGTCAAGGGATTTCTGTGCAAGATGACGGAAAATATGTCCGCAGATTCAGTGCAAAGCCGTCAGGCGGGCTTTGTGCGGTGTTGCCTTAAATTGAAAGGACGTTTTAAATGCAGATAAAACTGTCTGAATTTCTTAAAGAATATAATACCGAGATACCCGAAAGTGTGCGTGAGGGTGAGATATTCAGGCTTACTTATTCGGAGAATCTCGATAACATAACCTTCTATGCCAACTATGAAAGCCTCGTTCCAAGCGACGATATATTTGCTTTCGAGAAGGCTGCGGAGACCGCTCTCCGTGTGGAGAGGATAAGGCTTGCCTGCCGCTATCCGTCTGAGCTTTTCGGTATGGACTGCTACGGCGAGCTTATCAAGCTGATAAAGCGTGATGTTTCTGTTGTCAATGGATTCCTCGACGATGCCGATGTGAACCTCTCCGACGGCAGGCTGAATATCCGTATCGTCCACGGCGGAAGGGATATCCTCGACCGCTATGACTTCTGCGGAAAATTCGCACGTATGATATATCAGCAGTTCGGCACTCGTATTGCTGTTACCCTTGACGGAGATACTTCCATCCCTGTGGCCGAGTACGACCAGATGGTTGAGCGCCTTGAGGCTGAAATGCCCGACTACAGCGCTCAGCTCATCCCCGAAAAGTCGGCGGACGAGATACAGCGTGAGCAGATAGAGTCAATAACTCCCACTAAGGCTCTTGATATCACAGCCCTCAACAAGGACTTCGACAGTGAATCTGCGGAGATAATCAAGGGCAGAGCGATACGTGAGACCCCCGTGAATATCTGCGACGCACTCCAGAGACTGGGCGAAAAGCTGACTGTTGTAGGCGACGTTTTCGCATCCGAGATAAAGGAACTGCGAAACGAAAAATGTGTGGCTACATTTGATATCACCGACTACAGCGGTTCATTGATGATAAAGATATTCGGCACTGTCAAGGAGATTGAGGAGATGAAGCTTTCCTCCATCAAGAACGGAGCAACTCTCCTTGTTTCGGGTAAGATCGACTACGACCAGTACGCCCGTGATATCGTTATATCGGCAAATTCTCTCATCAAGGTAAAGCGCATCCCGAAGATGGACAACTATCCTGAGAAGCGTGTGGAGCTTCACTGCCATACCAATATGTCTGCTATGGACGCTGTCACCGACCCTGTTACTCTTATCAACCGTGCGGCAAGCTGGGGACATCAGGCAATGGCCATCACCGACCACGGAAACGTTCAGGCATTCCCTGATTGTATGTACAATATGCCCAAGGACTTCAAGGTCATCTACGGCATGGAGGCTTATGTGGTCAACGATGTTGAGCGTGATATGGTAATGTACGGCGAGGACGGACGTTCATTTGATGATGAAGTCATAGTTTTCGACGTTGAGACTACGGGACTGAATTTCCGGACCGACAGACTTACCGAAATAGGCGCTGTCAAGCTGAAAAATCTTCAGGTAGTGGACAGCTTCAACACCAAGGTCAACCCCGAAAAGCCCATCCCCGAGAAGATAACCGAGCTGACAGGCATCAGTGACGCCGACGTAAAGGACGCTCCCCATGAAGCCGAGGCTCTGCGTATGTTCATGGAATTCTGCGGAGATAAGCCTGTTCTGATAGCGCACAACGCCCGTTACGATACCAACATGATAAATCAGGTCTGCAAGCGCCAGAACATCGATTTCGATTACACATGGGTGGATACCCTCGTTATGTGCCAGTCCATGCTTCCCGAAATGGGACGACATAAGCTGAATCTTGTGGCAAAACAGCTGAAACTGGGCAAATTCGACCATCACCGTGCATCCGACGATGCGCTTATGCTTGCGAAGATATACATTGAACTTGCAGGCAGGCTGAAAAATGACCGTGGATTCAAGTCGCTGAACGAACTGAACAGGCTTGTTGACGAAATAGAGACAAAGAAGCTGAAAAGCTACCACCATATCATTCTTGTCCGCAATCAGGCAGGACTGAAGAACCTCTACAAGCTGGTATCACTCAGCAACCTTGAATACTTCTACAAGAAGCCGCTGATACCAAAGTCCATACTCGAACAGCACCGTGAAGGCCTTATCTTCGGAAGTGCCTGCGAGGCAGGTGAGCTGTTCCAGGCTATACTTGATATCCGTGATGAGGAGTACATCGAGCAGATAGCGAAGTTCTACGATTATCTGGAAATTCAGCCCATCGGCAACAACGAGTTCATGGTACGTGACGGAAAGGCTGAAAATGACGAGGAGCTCATGCAGTACAACCGTGAGATAGTCGAGCTGAGCGACAAGCTGGGCATTCCCGTATGCGCTACCTGTGACGTTCACTTCATCGACCCGAAGGACGGTATCTACCGTAAGATAATCCTTGCATCCATGGGCTTTAAGGATGCTGAAAATCAGGCTCCGCTATACCTCAGGACCACTGAGGAGATGATGAAGGAGTTCGCATATCTGGGCGAGGAAAAGGCGAAAGAGATCGTCATTACCAATACCAATAACATCGCCGATCAGATAGAGGTGGTTCGTCCGATACCGAAGGGAACTTTCACTCCTACTATTGACGGTGCGGAGGAAGAACTTGTAAAAATAACACACGAAAAAGCTTTCTCCATTTACGGCGATCCGCTTCCTGAGATAGTGGACAAGCGCCTTGACCGTGAGCTTTCATCTATCATCAAGCACGGTTTCTCTGTGCTGTACATCATTGCTCAGAAGCTTGTGTGGAACTCTGTTGACAACGGCTATCTTGTTGGTTCGAGAGGATCTGTCGGTTCGTCATTCGTGGCTTCAATGGCAGGTATCTCCGAGGTAAATCCGCTTCCGCCCCATTATGTGTGCCCCAAGTGCAAGCACAGTGAATTCCTTCTGGACGGTAAATACGGCTCGGGCTTCGATCTGCCGCCTAAGAACTGTCCTGACTGCGGTACGGATATGACCCGTGACGGACACGATATCCCATTCGAGACCTTCCTCGGATTCGACGGCGATAAAGCGCCTGATATCGACCTTAACTTCTCCGATGAGTACCAGTTCTGGGCTCACCGATATACCGAGAAACTGTTCGGTAAATCAAACGTTTTCAAGGCGGGAACTATCTCTGTCGTGGCGGAAAAGACAGCTTACGGCTACGTAAAGAAATACTGCGAGGAAAACGGCATAACCCTCAATAATGCGGAACTGACACGTCTTGCCATTGGCTGTACAGGCATCAAGCGTACCACAGGTCAGCACCCCGGAGGAATGGTCGTTGTTCCGTCAGATTATGATGTTTACGACTTCACCCCTGTTCAGCATCCTGCTGATACTGCGGATTCGGAGATCATCACCACTCATTTCACATTCAACTCGCTCCATGATACCATCCTTAAACTTGATGAGCTGGGACACGTCGTACCTACGCTTTACAAGCATCTTGAGGACCTGACAGGCATAAAGATAAAGGACGTACCCACATCCGATCCTGACGTGATACGTATGTGTACCAACTGCGATGTGCTGGGAGTTACTCCCGAGGAGATATACTGCAAGACGGGAAGTCTTGGCATCCCTGAAATGGGTACGGGCTTCACCATCCAGATGCTTCTGGACGCTAAGCCGACGAAATTCAGCGACTTCCTTCAGATATCGGGACTTTCCCACGGTACTGACGTTTGGCTGGGAAATGCGAAAGACCTTATCGACCAGGGAGTCTGCACCATTTCCGAGGTTATCGGTACCCGTGACAGTATCATGACTTACCTGCTTTATAAGGGCGTTGAGCCGAAAATGGCGTTCCAGATAATGGAGTGGACCCGAAAGGGAAAAGCGCCAAAGCAGTTCACACCTGAGATAATACAGATGCTTCGTGACCACAATGTGCCGGAATGGTACATCGAAAGCTGTCTGAAGATCAAGTATATGTTCCCGAAAGCCCACGCTGCGGCATACGTTATCGCCGCAATAAAGCTGGGATGGTTCAAGCTTCACCGACCGCTGGAGTACTACGCTACATATTTCTCGGTGCGTGGTGAAGACTTTGACGCAGAACTGGCAGTCAAGGGCATCAAGGCTGTCAGGGCTAAGATAGAGGAGCTGAAAGCTCTCGGAAACGACCGCAGCAACAAGGAAAGCGCACTGTACGATATTCTGCTCATCACCAATGAGATGATGTCCCGTGGCTATGAATTCCTGCCGATAGACCTTTTCAAGTCTCACGCCAAGGATTACCTTGTTGAAGACGGCAAGCTGAGAATACCGTTTTCGGCTATGTCAGGCGTCGGAGATAACGCTGCTATGGGCATTTACGATGCTGTACAGAAGGGCGGATTCATGTCCATCGAGGAATTCCAGCAGGAAAGCGGTGCGTCAAAAACTACAATAGATATGTTGAAAACCATAGGAGCATTCGGCGATCTGCCAGAATCCACACAGATGTCATTCTTTTGACTTGACTTTTTTGTGGTAATATGTTATCATATTATCATGTTAGCAGACTAAAGTGCTTTTAAAATTCGGAATGCGGAATTGCGGTGTCCACATGGTGGACGGACTTAAATAATTACGAATTATCAAAGAGGAGGATATTATGAGAAATTACGATTTGATAACTCCCGAGGGAACTAAAGATCTTCTCTTCGGCGAGTGCATAATCAGAAGAAATATAGAAAACAGCCTCATGGAACTTTTCAAGAGCAGAGGCTACAGCGAGATAATCACACCGGGACTTGAATTTTTTGACGTGTTCAACCTGAATTCACGCTACTTCCCGCAGGTGAATCTCTACAAGCTCACCGACAGCAAGGGCAGACTTCTCGTTATGAGACCCGATTCCACAATGCCTATCGCAAGAGTTGTGGCTACAAGACTGAGAGAAGCCGAGCTTCCTCTCAAATTCTGCTACGATCAGCCTGTATACCTTACAGAGCCTGCACTCAAGGGCAGAAGCGATGAGATAGTTCAGACAGGTATCGAGCTTATCGGCTCACAGCAGAAAATGGCTGACCTTGAAGTTATCTCAACTGCTGTTGATTCGCTCCGCTCATTCGGCATGGAATTCTCACTTGAGATCGGTCATATCGGTATATTCAAGGAACTGGTGGGACGTCTTGAGGCTACTCCCAAGGAGAAGGAGAATATCAGAAAGCTCATCGAGAACAAGAACTTCCCTGCACTCAATGACTTCCTTGATACATTCGGAACAAGCAGCGTGACAAACGCTCTGAAGAAGCTTCCTGCACTTTTCGGCGGAATCGAAGTATTTGACAAGGCAGAGGAGCTTATGCCTGATGACAACATCAAGCGCCTCCTTGAAGAGCTGAAGGACATCTACAACGATATCTCCGAGATATGCGGAGGTGAAGCTTCTATCACCGTTGATCTGGGTCTGGTAAACAAGACCGACTACTACACAGGTCTCATTATCAAGGGCTACTTACAGGGACACGGCGAAGAAGTACTCTCAGGCGGACGCTACGACAAGCTTATCTCAGAATTCGGCTATGATGTGCCTGCTATCGGTTTTGCTGTAAATGTCAACGGAATCGAAAAGGCTATCATGAAGAACGGCGTTTTCCCTGCCGAGAAGCAGATAGACGCTATCGTTTATGCTGAGGAAGGCTGTGAAGTTGCTGCACTGAAGGCTGCTCAGGAACTCCGTGAACAGGGGCTGGTTGTCGAGAACGCTCTGTTCGATGATCTGGACAGCGTAAGAGAATATGCAAGAGAAAAGAAGATAGCAAGAGTAGTTGTTATCGACAGCGAAAGCAAGGAGGAAGAATAATGAACAAGCCTATCAGAATGGCTCTTACTAAGGGCAGACTTGAAAAGGACACAGTGGGACTCCTTGAAAAGCTGGGATTCGACTGTACAGCAGTACGTGAAAAGGGCAGAAAGCTCATCCTTCCCGTACCTGATGCGAATATTGAGGTTGTTCTCGCAAAGGCAAACGACGTTATCACTTATGTTGAGCACGGTGTATGCGACATGGGTGTTGTGGGCAAGGACACTATCATGGAAATGAGAGGCAAGTTCTACGAACTGGTAGACCTTGGCTTCGGCAGATGCAAATTCGCTCTGGCTACAAAGAAGGGCTACGATTTTTACAGCGGCTACGGCATCAAGACAATTGCAACAAAGTATCCTAACGTAGCAAGAAGCTTCTTCGAGAAAAAGGGCATGGATACCGAGATAATCAAGATAGAGGGCTCAGTCGAGCTTGCACCTCTGCTTGAACTTGCTGACGGTATCGTTGATATCGTCGAGACAGGAACTACTCTTAAAGAGAACGGACTTGAAGTCATCGAGGACGTAGCACCTATCTCCGCAAGACTTATCGCAAATACCGTAAGCCTAAAAATGAGACAGGCAGAGATAGAAAGACTTATTGAACTTATTGAGGAGAATCTGTAATGAAGAAAATATATGCAAATGGAACTGACGAAGTAAAATTCCTCGCTGACCTCAAAAAGAGAAGCGGCGAGACAAATAAAAAAGTCGAGGAAGTCGTTACCGAGATAATCGAAACTGTCAAGAACGGCGGCGACGAGGCTGTAAAGAACTACACTCTCAAATTCGACGGCAATCTTCCTCAGTATTACGAAGTTCCGAGAGAGGTCATCAATGACGCTCTTACAGAAGCAGATCAGGAATTTGTTGACGCTCTACTGAATGCACAGGAGAATATCGCCGACTTCCACAACAGACAGGTAGAGCAGAGCTTTATCTCTCCCAAGGAAAACGGCGTTATCATGGGTCAGAGAGTACGTGGCCTGCACCGTGTAGGACTTTACGTTCCCGGCGGTACAGCTGCATATCCTTCAAGCGTTCTCATGAATGCTATCCCTGCCAAGATCGCAGGCGTTAAGGAAATAATCATGGTAACTCCTCCGCTGAAAGACGGCACTCCTAACAAGGACATCCTCGTAGCTGCTGCTATCTGCGGAGTTGACAGAGTGTTCCTCTCAGGCGGTGCACAGGCAATTGCTGCTCTTGCATACGGTACCGAGGAGATACCGAAGTGTGACAAGATAGTTGGCCCCGGAAATATCTACGTAGCTACAGCAAAGAAGCTTCTCTACGGCGTTGTTGATATCGACATGATCGCAGGCCCCAGTGAGATACTTGTTATCGCTGACGATACAGCCAAGCCTAAGTTTGCAGCTGCTGACCTTATGTCACAGGCTGAGCACGATGTTCTTGCATCCGCTATCATGGTAACTACAAGCGAAAAGCTGGCTGACGAAACTCTCAGGGAGATCGACCGTCAGAAGGAATATCTGGAGAGAAAGGCTATCATCGAGAAGTCACTGGAGGACTATGGCGCTATCATCATCGCTGACAGCCGTGAGAAGTGCGTAGAACTGGCAAATGAGATCGCTCCCGAGCACCTCGAAGTTCTTATGGAGAACCCGTTCGAGCTTCTGGGAAGCCTTGACAACGCAGGTTCGATCTTCCTCGGAAACTACGCTTCAGAGCCTCTCGGCGACTACTATGCAGGCCCGAACCACGTTCTTCCTACAAGCGGAACAGCACGTTTCTTCTCGCCTCTGGGAGTTGCAAGCTTCACAAAGCGTACAGCTTATACTTACTATACCGAGGACGCTCTCCGTCAGGCAAAGGACGACATCGTTCTCATTGCAGAGCGTGAGGGACTTACAGCACACGCTAATGCTATCAAGGTAAGATTTGAATGATGGAAGGCTTCGCTGATGCTGCTGCTTCAAATGAAGCGGCAGTCAGAGAAATAGGGAAGCGTCAGCTGAAAAGAAACACAGAGGGCATCGCTGTCAACATACTGATCATAGCCTTTTCGCTTTTCAGATGGCTTGTGATAGGAACGGACGTTTCCATAGCTTTGGCAATGCTGCTGATCTGGCTGTTTTTGCAGGTAGTTTACCGCTATTTACTGGCGAACAAAGCAAACAGCAAAGCTGTCATGACAGTGCGTATCATCAAGGATATTGCCGCCGCATTCTCGGTTTTTCTGATGATAATCTGGTTAGTGTCGCCCTCCGGGATCAGATCGGATTCTGCGTGGAAGTACAAGCTTCAGAAGAGTTGGTTCGGCAGTCACTATGTAGCCGATGTTTCGGGATTCCCCGATAAAATACCTGAAAATGCCGACAGATATTCCCTTTACGGCGCTCCGTCTTCATTCGGGAAGAAGGGCTGTTTAAGCGTGGTATTCCATGCCGATGAAAAAACGGTGGCAGACTATGAAAGCAGATATGCGCCTGATGCTGAATATACATTCAGATTAAGCGAACTGAAGGATTCCGTTTACAGCCTTTCTGACGTGGAAACAGGCAGTGATAGAACCATGTTTATCCCATATGATGAGGATTTCTGGGAAGACCGTGAAAACGACGCTGTGGTGTACGTGACCATGGCAGATTTCCACAGCGAACATCAGCACAACATGGCGGTCATTATCGATAAAAACAGCAATATGGTTGAATTTGTGAAAGCAATGTAAAAAATAATATAGGCAACACCGCACAAAGCCCGCCTGACGGCTTTGCACTGAATCTGCTTACATATTTTCCGTCATCTTGCACAGAAATCCCTTGACATACGCCAGTATGCCTGCGGAATTTCTATACAATCTGACGAAAAATCTGTCGGCGCATCTTCAGCACAAGTTTTGTGCGGTATTGCCTATACGCAATGGGGCGGCAAAACACACCGCCCTATAGGTGTTTTTGAAAGCAATAGCTAAGAAAGGATAGATCATGAGTTACAAACTTAATAAAAAACTGGTGGACTTAGTTCCATATGACCCGATAATGGGCACATACAAGATAAGACTTGACGCAAACGAAAGCTGTTTTGACCTCAGCGACAGCCTTAAAGAGAAGATATGCAATGCCATAAAGAAAGTGGACTTCAACCGCTATCCCGACTGCCTTGCAAAGCGTCCTAACGAGGCTTTTGCAAAGCTTTACGGCATTTCTCCCGACCTTGTAACATCGGGCAACGGCTCAGATGAGCTTATCAGCGTTATCACAAGCTGTTTCTTTGAGAGCGGCGATACACTGGTAAATGTGTCGCATGACTTCTCAATGTACGGCTTCTATGCACAGCTTTATGAACTTAACGTTGAGACCTATCAGAAAAACGCTGACCTGACCATTGATGCGGATGCTCTTATCGCTTTCTGCAAGGAAAAGAACGCAAGAGGACTTATCTTCTCAAATCCATGCAATCCTACTTCTCTCGGACTTGACAGGGAATCCGTAAGAAAGATCATCACCTCACTTGAAGATACTCTTGTTATCCTCGATGAGGCTTACATGGACTTCTGGGACCAGTCACTTCTTGATGAAGTGGACAAGTACAGCAATCTTCTCATCCTCAAGACCTGTTCAAAGGCAATAGGCATGGCGGCTGTACGTTTTGGTTTTGCAGTTTCAAACAAGACCATCACAACTGCCCTGAGAGCGGCTAAGTCTCCATATAACAACGACAGCGTTGCACAGACCATAGTTTCGGAGATACTGTCCGAGAAGGAATGGCTCACCGATTGCAGAGATACCATTATCAGCGAAACCAAGAAGCTCTACGAAGGCATTATAGCAATAAATGAGAAGTACAATGCATTTGAAGCTGTTTACAAGCCATGCACCAACTTCGTTTTCATAAAGTCTGACAAGTCAAAGGAAATATACGAATACCTCCTTGAAAACTCTATAGCTATAAGATTTTTCGGAGGAAATATCAGAATAACAGCAGGCACTCCCGATGAGAATGCGGAAGTTCTTGCGGTACTGGAAAAATTCTTCACAAAGTAAAGGAGGACGCTATGCGTACAGCTACACTTGAACGTGAAACAAAAGAGACACAGATAAAAGTGACAGTTACTCTTGACGGCAAAGGCAAGGCAGATATCGACACAGGCATCGGCTTTTTTGACCATATGCTCACCGCTCTTTCGGTACACAGCGGCATCAGCATGAGTATAAAGGTACACGGCGACCTGCACGTTGACTGCCACCACACAATAGAGGATACGGGAATTGTTCTCGGTACAGCACTGGGACAGGCTCTCGGCACAAAATCGGGAATCGTCCGCTACGGCACAGCCTACATCCCTATGGACGAATCTCTTGCTATGGCAAGCCTTGACCTGAGCAACCGTCCGTTTCTGGTATTCAACTGCGAGTTCACAAATCAGTCCTGCGGTCAGTATGACCTGTGCATGACAGAGGAATTCTTCCGTGCATTCGCCTTCAATTCGGGAATGACACTGCACATCAATCTGCTTTACGGCTCAAACGATCACCACAAGGCAGAGGCGGTATACAAAGCAGTTGCACACGCTCTGAAGACCGCTGTTACGCAGAATACAGACGGTTCCACACTTTCAACGAAAGGAGTTCTGTGATGATAGCTATAATCGATTACGGCGCAGGCAATATTTTCAGCGTGAAGAACGCTCTTGACTATCTGGGACTTGAAAGCAGACTGGTTTCAGACATCGATTCCGTCAAGTCTGCGGACGCTGTTATCCTCCCCGGAGTGGGCGCATTTCCTGCCGCTATGAAGAAGCTGGAGGCTACAGGCCTTGTTGACACGATCAAGGCAGAAGCCGAAAAGAAGCCGTTCCTCGGTATTTGTCTGGGAATGCAGCTTATCTTCGAGAAGGGCTATGAGTTTGAGGAGACTGACGGTCTTGGACTTATCGGCGGCTCTGTTATCAAAATGGAGGAGCCCGACCTGATAATCCCTCACATGGGCTGGAACAAGCTGGAGAAGCTGAACGATTGTCCTCTGCTGGAGAACGTCGGCGACAATGAGTACGTATACTTCGTTCATTCCTACAAAGCTCAGTGTGACGATAAAAACATAGCCGCATACAGCGAGTACGGCGGACGTGTTCCAGCACTGGTGTACAACGGAAAGTACGTCTACGGCGCACAGTTCCATCCCGAAAAGAGCGGTGAGACAGGTCTGAAGATACTGAAAAGCTTTGGAGAGCTTATAAAATGAGTAAAACAGATATGGTTTTATATTTAGCCAGAATTATAGGGATCATGTTATTGTTTGCATTATTTCCGCTCACGATACAGCTGGTATTTTATAATCTGGGAAATCACATATTCAGAAATACATCCGCACCTAAAATATTTTCGGTTTGTCTTGCAGTCAACACGTTGATATGCGGTGCGGTTTCGGCACGGCTTTGCTTTTTTGAGGATTATGATAACGGACTTGCTTACTTTGTGGGATGGATGTTTGCGGCGGTATGTGTTGTTACCCTACTGATAATGCTGATCTGCAATATACGTCAATACAAAAAAGTAAAATGATATAGGGAAGGTAGAGGGTATTTAAAATGAACACTAAAAAAGCAGCAATAATCATATCAGGAGCAATTTTAGCAGCAGGTGCAGGCGGATTCCTTTACTGGGACAACGCATACAATTTTACAGGCAATGAAAGAAGTATCGGAAACGGCGGATATTATGCTGATTTTGAGAATTTCAACGGCACCGATTCATTTGAGTTACAGCTTGAAAAAGGTGAAAAGATACACCTTGACGCTCATATCGACAAGGGAAAAGCGGATTTTTGCTTTTATCGCAAAGGCGAGGACAACGGGTATGTTATTAGCGGCATCACGGATGCGGATACCGATGTTGCCGCAGATGAGTCAAGCAGGTATGTCATTGAAGTCAGAGCAAAACACGCAAAGGGCGTTATAAGTGTAAAAGCTGACGAAAATGTAGCTGACAAGACAGTTTACAATACAAGTAAAAATGCAGCTGACAATATCGGTGACATAAATGATTAAGCTGCTCGGGAAAAACAACGATCTGCGTATGGCGATATCAACGCTGTCGGGAGTATTCGTTTTTCTCAACGGCAGAGCTGCATATATCAGGTCACATAAATGACGGAGGACATTATGGAACGCAAAAGTTTGCTTACCTGTTCATATAACACAAGAGAACTTGGCGGCATGAGAACGTCTGACGGAAGGACTACGAAATGCGGAGTAATCTGGCGCAGCGATGTTCCGTCAGTTCCGACTGCCGAGGACGCTGAAAAGCTGCGTGAACTGAATATCACCACGATAATCGATATGCGGACGGAGGCGGAATGTAAGAGAACTCCCGACGGATTTGCCGACATGGAAGGCTTTGACTATCACCATTTCTCCATAACCGAGGGAAGCGGAGTTCCCGAAAGCCTTGAAGCTGTGCTGTATTCCTACATGAGTATTGCCACGGCTGAAAATATGCCCGATGTGTGGCGGACTATTGCCGAAGCGGAAAGCGGAGTGCTTTTTCACTGCACCGCAGGCAAGGACAGAACGGGAGTTGTCAGTGCGATAATTCTCATGGCCTGCGGAGTGGACAGGGAAACTATCGTTGATGATTACGTTGTCAGCCGTGAATATAATCATGTGCGGCTTGCGGCATTCCTTGCGGCACATCCCGAAGTTGACAAAAATATCGTTCTTGCAAACGAAAAGAGCATGAACGGATTTATCGACCTTTTCACAGAGCGTTTCGGAACTGTGGAAGGCTATTTTGAAGCGATCGGTCTTTCTGCCCGATACGCTGAAATGATACGAAATAAATTAATGAGGTAAAGCTTATGAGCGGAATAATACTCTGCCGTTCAAAATACGGCGCTTCTGCAAAGTATGCAGAATGGCTCTCACAGGAGACAGGCTTCAAGGTCATCGACACTAAAAAAGCCGATGTAAATGAGGTGGCAAAATACGATAATATCGTTCTTGGCGGAGGCGTTTATGCAGCTTCCGTGTCGGGCATTTCATTTCTCAGGAAGAATTACGGCGCTCTCAAAGGCAGGAATATCTATGTTTTCTGCTGTGGAGTTGCTCCTGATAACGATGAAGAGATGCTCGGCATACTGAAAGAACGCAATCTCGGCGGCGAACTTGCTGATATCCCGTTCTTCTACTATCGTGGAGTCTGGGATCTTGACAGTCTGAATTTTGCCGATAAGGCCTTGTGCAAGCTTTTAATGAAGAGTCTTGAAAAGAAAGACCCTGCCGAAGTAAAGCAGTGGGACCGTCCGCTTCTTGAAGTCAAGGACAAAAAAGGTGACTGGACGGACAAAAAATACCTCACATCGCTGATCGAACTCATCAGATCAAAAGGAGAATAATAATGATAATTTTACCTGCAATAGACATTAAGGACGGCAACTGCGTCCGCCTGTTCAAGGGAGATTTCAACACTGTTGAAAAAGTCGCATCCGACTATCTTGAGACAGCCAGAAGCTTTGAGGCGGCAGGCGCAGAATGGATACATATGGTGGATCTTGACGGCGCTAAGGAAGGCCGTCCCGTCAATACCAAAATATACACAGACGTTGCTGAAAAGACCAATTTAAAGGTGGAACTTGGCGGCGGCATCAGAAGCATACAGACCATTCAGGAATACCTTGATATGGGCATTACACGAGTTATCCTCGGTTCGGTTGCGCTGAAAAATCCACAGCTTGTACGTGAGGCTGTTGAAAAGTTCGGCAGTGAGAAGATAGTTGTAGGGATCGACGCAATGAACGAAATGGTTGCTACCGAGGGCTGGCTTGAAAGTTCCGATGTTCACTACATCGACCTTGCTGACAAGATGATAGAATCGGGAGTGAAGTACTTCATTTTCACCGATATTTCCAAGGACGGCACACTCTCAGGCGTTAACCGTGAACAGCTGAAAAAGCTGGCTGACGCTACAGAGGGACGTGCAAACATCGTGGCAAGCGGCGGAGTTCACACAATGGACGACATCATAGCCTGCAAGGAAATGGGACTTTACGGAACTATCTGTGGAAAATCCATCTATAAGGGCACTCTGAACCTCAAAGAAGCAGTTGAGTATGCGGTGAAGTGATATGAAAAATGTAAAACCGACTAAAGCGTGGACGATATCGCTTCTGGTCATAGGCATCTGCACACTGATAATCAGCATAACAAATATTATCGGCGCAGATATTCCCGATATGCTGAAACGAATACTCGGTGTGGCTGAACTTGTGGCACTGCCTGTTCTGGCATATACTTCCGTGAAAATGTTCACAGGGAGGGACAAGCAATGAAAAAAAGGAGCATCATCCGCATTGCAGTAAATATTCTGTCGTTTGGTATGCTCTTTTTCTATTTCGTTTATATGCTGAGAGTCTACGGTGATTTTCCCGAAGAAATAGGTATTCATTTCGGCGAGGACAACGAGTTTGATGTGTACTATTCAAAGTGGCTTGCTTTTTTCCCGTTTATGGCAGGTTTCGGACTTGCAATAGTGTTTACGGTCGGAGAAATTGCGGTCAGCAGAGCAAAATGCATAAGTAAAAAACTAAGCGAAGATGATGATATTTTCGTAAGGAAGATCCTGCTTGCCGCTTTGGGATCAATGAAGATTTTCTGGGCGGTATTTTACAGCATATGGGCGCATTGCGTGATACATCAGACGAGAATGTTCACATTCGGCATATCCGTAAGGGATTTTCAGGGACTGCCATTATTTATTATACCGTGGGCTTTTATAGCGATCGACAGCAAAGTAAGGCTGAAAAAATCAAAACGTTATATTATCATCGGTGAGATCATTCTGACTGTATTTATGATAATTGGCATAATAATAGGAACTAAATTAAGGAAGTGAAATAAATGCTTGCAAAAAGAATCATCCCATGCCTTGACGTAAGAAACGGCAAGGTAGTAAAGGGCGTAAATTTTGAAGGAGTAAAAGATGTAGGAGACCCCGTTGAATGTGCCGAGGAGTACAACAAGCAGGGCGCTGACGAGCTGGTTTTCTACGATATAACAGCATCATTCGAGGGACGTGGAGTATTCCTCGATGTTGTAAGAGATACGGCTAAGAAGGTGTTCGTACCGCTGACAGTGGGCGGCGGCATAAAGACCGTTGACGATATCCGTGAGGCGCTTCGTGCAGGTGCGGACAAGGTATCCGTCAACTCTCAGGCTGTGCAGAATCCTCAGCTTATCAAGGACGGTGCTGACGTTTTCGGAAGTCAGTGCATCTGCGTGGGAATCGACGCCAAGAAGATAGCTGACAACAAGTGGACAGTCTACATCAACGGCGGACGCAAGGATATGGGTATCGACCTTATCGACTGGGTGCACACCATTGAAAAGCTGGGAGCAGGCGAGATATGTCTCAACTCCATCGACGCTGACGGCACAAAGGAAGGCTTTGACATCGCCATGCTGAAGGCAGTATGCGACAACTGCTCAATTCCCGTAATTGCCAGCGGCGGCGCAGGAAAGATAAACGATTTCTATGAAGTCTTCGAGAAAACCGGAGCAACTGCGGCTCTTGCGGCTTCACTTTTCCACTTCAAGGAACTGACTGTGGGCGAGGTCAAGGACTACTGCCGCAGCAAGGGCGTTATTGTGAGGTAAGGCTATGGAAAAGATATGGGAAGAAATGCATGATGCGGCAAAGGCTGTGCTGAATCCGAGAAGAATTTCCGAGTATGTCACAGCAGGCGAAGTTTCAGCGGCAGTTCTCAGTAAATCGGGTAAGATATACACGGGAGTTTGCATCGACACCTGTTCCACTCTCGGTATATGCGCTGAGAGAAATGCCATTTTCAATATGATAACGAACGGCGAACAGGAAATAGACAAGGTGCTTTGCATCCCTCCTGTTGAGGGCAGGGGAGCGCCTTGCGGCGCCTGCCGTGAGCTTATGGTACAGCTTATGCCCGACAGCTACAAGGATATCGAGATAATGATAGACTACAAGAAAAACATTGTTATGAAGCTGGGCGAACTCACTCCCGAGTGGTGGATATGAGTTACATTATCGGCGCAAGGCTGAATACGCTTACTCCACAGCTGGAATATGCGGCGGAGATACCTGCGGTGCGGTGTCTTGCGGAGATGGAGGAGTTGAGTCTTGACAATGCTGTCACTTACTTTGTGGGTGAAAACGGCACGGGAAAATCCACTCTGCTTGAAGCTATCGCCGTGAAATACGGCTTCAATGCGGAGGGCGGTTCACTGAATTTCTCATTCTCCACAAGAGCGACCCATTCCGCCCTGTACAATGAACTGAAACTGACAAAGGGCATCGAGCGACCGAGAACAGGCTTTTTCCTGCGGTCTGAGAGCTTCTACAATGCGGCTACTTATATTGAGGAAGCCGACGGCGGAAGCGGAGAAGTGCTGGCAGGCTACGGCGGCATTTCGCTCCATGAGCAGTCTCACGGCGAAGGCTTCTTCTCGCTGGTGATGAACCGTTTCCGTGGACGTGGGCTTTACATCCTCGACGAGCCCGAAGCGGCGCTTTCACCTTCACGGCAGATGTCGCTGCTTATCAGGATGAACGAGCTTGTGAAGCAGGGGAGCCAGTTCATTATCGTGACTCATTCCCCCATAATCCTTGCCTATCCCGATTCGGTCATTTATCAGTTCAGTGAGGACGGCATAACTCGGACAGCATACGAGGACACCGAGACTTACAGCGTAATGAAGGCATTTATGGACAGTCCGCAGCGTATGCTGAGGAATCTTTTCGAGGAGTGATGTAATGATACTGGCAGAATATCTGGTATCTATGGCGTTTGCGGTATTCACCGCTGCTGCGTTCATCGTGGCAGGGATAGTGCTGATACGCAATGCTGACATGGAAATAAACAACACATTCGGCTATCGTACACCACGCTCCACAAAAAATCAGGAAACGTGGCGGTTTGCCAATATCTACAGCGGGAAAATATTCATTATAGGCGGTGTTATCGGTCTTGCAATGATAATTGCGGCGGCTCTGATAATGAAGTCTATGGGAGTGAAGAAACTGATATGGCTGGTGGGAGTAATCCTTGAACTGGTCATCGTTTTTACGGTCATTCCGATAAATATGGTATCCACCGAAAAACAGCTTATAAAACGATTTGACGATAAGGAGGAAAACAATGATAAAGGTTGATATGAACGACCTTGACAAGTTTTTCGTAAAGGGAGAGCTTATCCCTGCGATATGCTACGAGGTCAATACAAAGACAGTTCTCATGCTTGCTTACATGAACAAGGAGAGCCTGAAAAAGACGCTTGAAACAGGCTATACATGGTTCTGGAGCCGTTCACGTCAGGAGTACTGGAACAAGGGCGCAACAAGCGGACATCTTCAGAAGGTAGTCTCCATCTACGGCGACTGCGATAATGATACTCTGCTTGTGAATGTTGAACAGACCGGAGTTGCCTGTCACACAGGAAGCTACAGCTGTTTCTTCAACGAGCTGTACAATTCAGAAGAATAAAAGCATTTTGTAGGGAACGCCGCCCTCGGCGTTCCATGAAAAATATTAAAAGGAGAATAATTATGACAGTTTACGAAGAAATTTTTGAGGTAATCAAGGAAAGAAAAAAGCAGTACGAAAACGGTACAGCTGCTGAAAACTCATACACCTGCTACCTTTTCGACAAGGGCGTTGACAAGATATGCAAGAAGGTGGGCGAGGAAGCTACCGAGACAGTTATCGCTGCAAAGAACGGCGACAACAACGAGCTGATGAACGAGATCAACGATCTGCTCTACCACGTAATGGTGCTCTGTGCTAATCAGGGACTTGAGTGGTCCGATGTTGAGAAGGTGCTGGATGAAAGAAACGAGAAGATCGGCAATCTTAAAAAATTCCACCAGGTAGACAAAAATTCATGATCATGAAATGGGCGGAGCGTATCCGTCCATTTTATTTTTTACATATAGTAACTATATAGCTTTAGTTTACAGAGCGGATAACATCACTGCGCTTTTTTATGAAAAAATAGCCTTGAAATAGGGACGATTAGAACTTTTGTCTATTGACAAAAAAGGGTCAAAGATATATAATTATTATATCACACTATGTTGTATTCTGAGTTTTATTAATATAACAGACTTTGTCTGATTATTGTTTGAAGGAGAGTTTGCTTTAATGGAAAATACATATTCAATAAAAGATCTTATCAACCTGTTTCTCAGCAAGCTGTGGCTGATCATTCTTTTTGCAGTCATCGGCGGAGCGGCAGGTTTTTGTTACACTAAATTCTGTATGCCTTTGCAGTATTCATCCCATATGTCAATGTACGTTCAGTGCTATACTTCCACAAGCGGCCCTACCGATTACAATGACATAAGCAAATCAAAGCAGCTCATAAACACATATATCGAGGTCCTCAAGGACGATGCTGTAATGAATGCGGTAGGCGGCAAGCTGATGAATGAGTTCGACGAAGCTGTTCTTGCTGAAACTTTCGGCAGCTATCAGAACAGGATATCGCCCTCATCTATAAGAAACTGTATGCGTATAACATCTGTTACCGATACAAGTGTGCTCACCGTTTCTGCTACTACAAGATCTCCCGAGATCGCAGCTGCTATATGCAACGATGTAGCTGAAGTAGCTCCGAAGTTCCTTGACGACGCTATCGGCGTAGGACAGATAAACTACATCGACACAGCTAAGGTCTACCCAAATCCTGTAGGCCCTAACATCAAGAAGAACACCGCTCTCGGCGCAATTGCAGGTGCTATGCTCATGGCGCTGATAATTCTCGTTATCGACTTCTTCGACAACACCTTCAAGGATCCCGAGGCTCTCAGGGAGAAGTACAAGAAGGCCGTTGTGGGCGAGATACAGTATTTCACCACAGGCAGAAAGAAAAAGGGTGAGGACGATCACTTCAAGCTCACCGATGAAAATATTCCTTTCTACATCACAGAGAGTTACAAGTCGCTGAGAACCAATATCACCTTTGCCCTTGCCACATCAGATAAGAAGATATTTGCTATTTCTTCTGCTAATCCCTCCGCGGGCAAGTCAACTGTATCAGCCAATACCGCCATCGCTCTTGCACAGGGCGGCAACAAGGTCCTTCTGGTAGACGCTGATATGCGTAAATCCGTTCAGCATAAGATCTTCGACCTCAAGAACAAAAAGGGACTTTCCACTGCTGTCAGCAAGATGAACAGCGTTGAGGAGTGTATAATCCGCAATGTGGAGGACAACCTTGATGTAATGTGCGCAGGCCCTATACCGCCTAATCCGTCGGAGCTTCTTGCTTCTGAAAATATGTCACAGATGCTGGAAAAGCTGTCAGCCGAGTATTCAGCCATCGTCATAGATACTCCGCCTATAAACGTTGTTACCGATGCAATGGAGCTTGCAAGAAATATCTCGGGCATCATTCTCGTTACAAGCTACGGAAAAACTACTGTTGACGATATGGATTCAGCCATGAAGAAGATAGAATTTGCTAATATGAATCTTCTCGGCTTTATCCTCAACGGCATAAAAATCAAGAAGAACGGCAAGTACTACTCAAACTACAAATATAAGTCAGTCTACGGTTACGGCAATGATCCCGAACAGGATGACGACAGCTCTGACAGTGATAATAACAATAAGAGCGACAGCAAAGAAAATGATAAAAAGGACAGCAAGAACAATAAAAAAGGCAAAAAGGGAGGCAAATAATGCTGACCGACTATCATTGCCACATTCTCCCTGCCATCGATGACGGCTCTGACTGCAAAGAAACATCCGATCAGATGGTTGCTCTGATGAGAAAACAGGGAGTCAGACGCATAGTATCTACCTCTCACTTCTATGCACACCGTGAAAGATCGGTCAGGCGTTTTCTTGAGAAGCGTCAGGAAGCCTTTGAAAAGCTGAGCGATAAGAAGAATATCTTTCTCGGAGCCGAGGTTGCAATCGAACACGGTCTCTCGGAAATGAAGGATATCGAAAAGCTGGCTATCGAAGGCACCGACCTTATACTGCTGGAACTGCCGTACCGTCCGTATGAGCAGTGGATGTCAGAGGAGATATACAATATTTCCGCAGAATACGGATTGACGGTGATACTCGCCCATATCCACAGGTATTCTGATTATTACTCAAAAGCAGATATAGAAACAATTCTCGGGACGAAGGCCATCTTCCAGATAAATAACGAGGCCTTCGGCAGCTTCTTCCAGAGAAATTTTGTCAGGAAGCTGATAAAGGAGGATTATCCTCTTGTATTCGGCAGCGACAGCCATAATCTCGGAAGCAGACGGCCTAACTGGGATCTGCTGTTAAAAAAATGCGGAAAAGAGACTATAGAACGTTCAGATTCGTTTTTCGATCAGCACAGGGCAGACTGACCGGAGAAAACATAATGCATAGATTCGGCTATGCACACTTTTACCAATGGGGAGAGTTATATGAAAAAAATGATTCAGAAGTTCAGTGTTCGTAAAGTCATCCTCGCATTAGCTGACGCATTCATCATTACCGTTGCGATGTTCATGACGTTTTTCATCTTTGATATGATTCAGGGAGAATACTCATACAAGCGTATGTTCTCAGCACTTTTTGTAAGCCTTATATGCTGTATTTTCAGCCTTTTTCTTATGGGCGCATACAGCAAGCTGTGGCGTTACTTCAAAAGGAAGGATTACCTCAGCTGCGTTTACGGAACAGTTCTGGGATTCGCTGTTTCGGGAATACTCATGCAGGTGCTGAAGGGAAATGTGAATATAATGTTCCTTGTTGTGCTGACGGTTATCAGCACATTCGGCATCTGTCTTTTCCGCTTCATGTTCAGGGATGCCTTCATCACTCTGACTGAAACAGGAAGAAATGAAGCCAACATCAAGCGAACTATGATAATCGGCGGCGGACAGATGTGCAGCATGATCCTTACCGAGATCGAGAATGCCAAGAATTCGCCGTATACCGACGATAAGGTATCATCTTTCTTCGACCCTGTGTGCATCATTGATGACGACCGCTCAAAGATAGGCACAAAGGTTAACGGCGTCGAAGTGGTAGGCGATACCAATGAGATCAAGAAATTCGCAGAGCAGAAAAAGGTAGAGCAGATAATTTTCGCTATCCCGTCCTGTGTCGAGGACGAGAGAAAGCGTATCCTCGATATCTGTTCGGAAACCAATCTGCCTGTCAAGATAGTTCCGTTTATCGGAAATCTCATCTTTGACGAGAGCAACAACAGCTTCCTCAAGCAGATACGTGATATCCGCATCGAGGACCTCCTCGGACGTGACCCTGTTACATTTGACAACAAGGACATCAGCAGCTTCATCAGCGGCAAGGTCTGTATGGTAACAGGAGGCGGCGGTTCGATAGGTTCAGAGCTTGTGCGGCAGATAGCCAAGTATTCGCCCAAGCATATCATCATCGTTGATATCTATGAGAACAATGCCTACGAGATCCAGCAGGAGCTGATAATGGAATACGGCGATGACCTTCACCTGACAACGCTGATAGCATCTGTAAGGGATTACTACAGAATGAACAGCATATTCGAGGAGTTCAAGCCTGATATCGTTTTCCATGCCGCAGCCCACAAGCACGTTCCTCTCATGGAGGCTTCTCCTATGGAGGCTATCAAGAACAACGTGATCGGCACATTCAACACAGCTACCCTTGCGCAGTTCCACAATGTTGAGAAGTTCGTGATGATATCCACCGATAAGGCTGTAAATCCCACAAACGCCATGGGAGCTTCAAAGAGATGCTGTGAAATGCTTATCCAGTACCTTTCACAGCAGAAGGAAGGCGTTACCGAATTTGTGACAACACGTTTCGGCAATGTACTCGGCTCAAACGGCTCTGTTATCCCGCTTTTCCGCAAGCAGATAGAACAGGGCAAGCCTGTGACGGTAACTCATCCCGATATCATCCGCTACTTCATGACCATTCCGGAAGCGGTAAGCCTTGTTATGGAGGCAGCTGCTATTGCACATGGCGGCGAGATATTCGTCCTTGATATGGGACAGCCTGTGCGTATCGTAAGGCTTGCAGAAAACCTTATCAGAATGTACGGCAAGGTTCCGTATAAAGATGTAGAGATAAAGTTCACAGGTCTGAGACCCGGTGAAAAGATAAAGGAAGAGCTCCTTATGGACGAAGAGGGGCTGAAGACCACTTCAAACAAGCTCATCTTCATAGGAAAGCAGATAGAGCTTGAGCCCGAGAAATTCATCAGGGACCTCTGTACACTAAGAGATGCGGCACTTACCAATGATGTCGAAAAGGCAATAAATGCATTACATGATATAGTTCCAACATATATTACTCCCGAGGCATTCAACAAGGATATTCTGAAAGAATCAAAGAAAGCTTCGTGAAAAACAAAAGCCTGAATAAGCATTTCCGCTTGTTCAGGCTTTTTCTTTATCTTTCGGATTTTTCGATCTGTTCCTTTACATTCGTATCGTCAAGGAAGTTGAAGAGCGTGTTGAGAAAATCGCTGTAGCAGTGAGTCTGGAGGTGTATTCCGTCACCACCCGAGCAGTCATATCTGAGCATTCCGTATTCATCGCTGACAACAGAGTAAGCGTCGAAGTAGTAAACTCTTGAGCTTCCGATGCTGTTTACGGCATTTTCAAGAGCTGAGTTGTATTCTCTGATCCTCTCATTGGAGGTGAAGCTGCTTTCGTAGCCGATAGGAGTGATACCTGCAACGACTATGTTTGTATCAGGGCATCTGGACATTATCTGCTCGATAACGCTCTTGTACTTGGATGAGTATGCGTAGGGATCATTCATGTTTACATCGTTCATTCCGATGGACATATACAGGAGTTTCGGAGAAACATAGGATACCGCATCCACAAGGCCGTAGCCGCCGCAGAATGTGAAGTAGTCAAGATTCCACATTGAGACCGATTCCTGAGCCATATTCCTTTCGTAGGGTACGAATCCGTATGCGTTGAATCCGTAAGCAATTGAGTCGCCTGCAATAGCTATCCTCTGCTGGTAGAAATCGCTGTTTGGGGATGTGCCTGCGCTTATGTACTGTGAGACATTGCCGCTCGGAACCTTGGTGCGTTCCTCGTTATCGTGCTCAGATTCGCCTGATGTGGATTCAGCGGCTGTATCCGATGCCGTAGTTTCGGAAGCTGCGGCTGTTGTGGCAGCCTCGGTAGTAGTGGTCTCTTCGGTTGTAGTCTCGGCAGTCGTCTCCTCGGTGGTAGTTTCCTCTGTGGTGGTATGCTTTGTAGCAGTCACGGCAGTAGTCGAAGAAGTAAAAGCATTGTTAAGCTCACTGGTATCCACAACTGCGGGTACTGTTCTGTTATCGGGAAGATCATGCCCTTTCAGAGTAGAAGCCCAGATTATTCCGATAGAAGCAAATACCAGCAGAAGCATGGCAAGTTCGGGACTTCGCAGGAAATTTCTGAATCTGGGATTCTTCAGCAGTTCTTTGAATTTACTGCCCATTATATAACACTTCCAATTCATCATAAATATTATTGCTCCGTAAACAGGAGCGTCACAACAGTTCTATTTTACCACAAACAGCCATGAAAGTAAAGCGAAATGTCGGATTTGTTAAAAATCACGGATTATTATTGACATTTTGCTGGAATTGGCTTATAATAAAACCTATAATATTATACTAATCCCCTAAACGACAGCGGACAAAATTTCGGTTCGTCTTTTTTATGTGCTGACGTTCGGGAGATCAGTTTAAAAGATAAACAGGAGATGGATGATATGAATAATGTCAGAATTACAGATCTTTACGATCTTTCACACACAGATGCCAAGGAGTATCTTGAGAGATTTACCTACCCATGGGAAGCTCTGAAGGGAATAAGCGATTTCATTATCAGTCTTGGAAAAACTCTCAGCCCCGATGAATACGACAATCCTTCCGAGAACGTATGGGTGCATAAAACAGCAAAGGTATTCCCCACAGCATATCTTGGCGCACCTTGTATCATAGGTGCAGAGACCGAAGTCAGACACGGTGCATTCGTAAGAGGAAGCGCACTTGTAGGCAAGAATTGCGTGGTAGGAAATTCCGTTGAGCTGAAAAATGTTATTCTTTTCGATAACGTTCAGACTCCCCATTATAATTACGTAGGCGACAGCATTCTCGGATACAAGTCGCATATGGGTGCAGGTTCCATCACATCCAATGTCAAGTCAGACAAGACCAATGTTGTAGTCAAGAACGGCGATGACAAGATGGAGACAGGCATAAAGAAAATAGGCGCAATGCTGGGCGATTTCGTTGAGGTTGGCTGTAACAGCGTGCTCAATCCCGGTACAGTCATCGGCAGAAACTCCAATATCTACCCCACAAGCTGCGTAAGAGGCGTAGTTCCCGAAAACAGCATCTGGAAAACAGGCGGAGTTATTGTTGAGAAAGAATAAGCATAGCTGAAAATCTTCCTCAGCTCTGTTTCCGAAGACATTTTGTCCCGTAGGGGGCGCTTTAAATGAAAATACCGAAGAAAAGTGCACCGGCAACATAACCTCGGTACTCATATAGAAACTTTATATGTATTTATCGGGGAAAACCTTTCTGAGGAAAGGTTCTTCCCCGAACCCCTTTCCAAAGACTTTTAATAGAATTTTGCCCCCATATAGGGCGCACACCAGAAAATTTGAATTAATCATTTTTTTCAGGTGCGCCCTATATGGGGGCAAAATTAATACTGAAAGTTTTAGGAAGGGAGTTTGAGGGAGAACCCTTTTTCAAAAGGGTTTCCCTCAATAGACACGTGTAAAAACTTCTGTAAGAGTACCGTG
>Ga0129306_1001590_pt1 | contig 24600 bp, 21 predicted proteins | sample P827metagenome_FD_94438 | JGI IMG/M metagenome (GOLD analysis project Ga0129306, IMG submission 94438) | Capybara group fecal microbial communities from Wisconsin, USA - P827 metagenome | ecosystem: Host-associated > Mammals > Digestive system > Large intestine > Fecal | place: USA: Wisconsin... | reverse complement strand
CGGAAACCTTATCCAGACGCCCGTTGTTGTACTCGGCCATAACCTGTACATCTTTTGTTTTAAGTTTGTAGAAAAGAATAAGAATGATGAGCGCTACCGCGAAACCTGCGGCGGGAAGCAGATTGAAGAGCCTCCACACGCCCTTGTCAACGCCTGCGGGCTGGATCGAGTTTTCTCCCTCGATAAAGCCCACGGAAGAAAGGCTGAAAAGCACGACGGAGCCGATGAGAGCGTTTTTGAGTTTTGCCACAAAGCACTGGAGACTGAAGGTGATCCCCGCAGCTCTTACGCCCGATTTATACGTGCCGTATTCCACCGTATCCGCAATGAGCATGTAGATGATAACCTGCCAGAAACCGAGGCCCGTGCACTTGAGCATGATCAGGATGAGAGCCACCACCAGGTTACTGTAGCCCACAAAATACGAGACCACGTCCATCACGATGGCAAAGGTGAGTCCGAAGCAAAGGATATTGTACTTATCAAACTTCTTTGCAAGCACGGGAACCAGTGCCGATACCACGATCACCGAAACGGCCACGCCTGCGGCAATGAGTGTTGCCATGTTTTCCTGCCCGAGACAGATCCTGCCCATGTAGATAGCCATTTTCTGCTCCACACTGGAAAGCCCCAGAAGAAGCATGGCTATCAAAACAACGAAGAGATATCTGTTGTTCTTAAGATAGTGGAGCATATCCTTCATGTTCGGGTTCTTTTCCGCATTCGCCGTGTCCGTGTGACGCTCCTTCGCAAAGAAAAGGAGCGGTATCATCAGAACGATGGAAACTGCGATAAATACGACACACGCCGTGAACCAGCCAAGCTTCGGCCTGATCATAGGGATCAGAACCGTTGCGACCACACCGCCCACCATGGCCCAGAGCTTTCCGCCTGCGATGATGGAGGTTCGTTCCGTAATGTTTGAGGTCATAACGGTGGTAACCGCAAAGGCCGGCGTATCCTGGATCGTGTAAGCCGCATCAAAAAGAATGTAGGCAACCAGGAACCATACGATCTTGACTGTCTGGGAAAGAGATGCGGGGATCGCAAACAAAGCAACCGTGGTGATTCCCACGGCAGATGTGCCGATCCGGATCCAGGGTACAAATTTCTGGCCGTTTTTGAAGGTTCTTCTGTCAACGAGATAGCCGAAGAGAACGTCATTGACCGCATCCCAGAGCTTGGGAACAATCAGAATGACCGCGGCTGTGGCGGCGGCGATGCCGATGTCCGTAAGAAAGGTCTCAATGTAACCCGCAAAACCCCATAACAGGTTCTGCCCCAGAAAGAATGCGCAGTAAGCGAAGTATTCTTTCTTTGTCGATTCGTAACCCACTTTTTTACTACCCATAATACCTCCTTAATATTTAGTTTTTATCTCATTCACTTAAGAATGATATGGTTTCCTCATAAAATCTGGTGCGATCCTCCACAAGACTGTGATAGATTTCGTGTCGCGCTTCAGGGAAGAAAACGTAACGTCCCTTGGGAAGCTTTCCGGCGAACTTTTCGGTGAAGCTTACGTCGATGAGATGATCATGTCCCGCAGCAAGTACCAGAGCGGGAACCGTGATCTTTGCCACGTTTTTGCTCTTAAGCACGAAGGCCGTGTTTCTGCAGGCCGCCAGGACCCAGTTATAGCTTCCGCCCCAGGTCTGATTTACGGGGTCGTTCCTTCGCATGTCCATGATATATTCATACCGCTCGGGAGAACGGCAGCTGCTTTCCGAAAGCCTTGATTTCGGGTTGAAGCTCGTCTGCCCGAAGGCGTAGGCCGTTGCTTTGCCGGTATGACAAAGAAGGGCTGAAACGAACCGAACGAAGAAAAGCGGAAATTTACCGGTTTTCATTCGGATCATGGGAGAGGAGAATACGGCTCGCTCAAAATTACCGGGGTGCTCTTCACAGTAGCGGACTGCCACGGCACCGCCCATGGAATGGCCGAGAATGAAGTTTTTAAGGGTAGCACCCCTTAATTTCATGTTAAAGAACACGTCGATGTCACGTACATATTCCTCAAAGGAATGAACATCCACCATGGAAGGGTCTTTAACGGTCCTGTCCGAGTGACCGTGGCCCCGAAGGTCGATGGAATAAACTTCGAAACCGTTTTTTAAAAGCATGAAGATAAGCTCATTGTACTTTTCCATGAATTCGCTGAAGCCGTGAACGAGCATGAGATTCGCGCGGGCATTTTCATTTCGGAAGATCCTGTAGGCAATCCTGGTCCCGTCGTAGCTTTCAAAACTGCCTTTTTCGGTCACGGAAGCAAGAAAGGGTTCCACCTCTTTGGTAACCCTGTCTCTGAAGCCCGTTTCTGTTGCTATCATGTCAAATGATTGAAGCATAATTATCGTTCCTTGAGAATTTCGCCGACTCTGTCGGGGTAGTTGCCGATAATGGCGTTTACGTTTCTTGAAAGCATTTCGCGAATGTCGGATTCCTCATTAACGGTCCAGGTGTTGATGCCGACGCCGGCGGAAACCGTATCCTTCGCAAATTGTTCGGTTACCATCTTGAAATGGGGATGAACGAAATCAATTCCGTACTTTGCCGTGTATGCCGGAAAGTCTATGATACAGGTTTCCGTGAGAAAACCGTACTTCATGTCGGGGGCAAGGGATTTCATATGCAAAACGGAATAGTGGTTGAAGGAAGAAATGATGATCCTGTCCCGAAGCTTAAATTCATCGATGATCTTAAGAGTCTTTTCTTCGATGCCGGGATAGGGGTTGATGCTTGTTTTGAGTTCCACGTTGGTAACAACGTTTTTATCTTTCAAAAGATCGCAGTATTCCCTGAAAGAAGGAATGGGGTTTTCTCCGTAAATGCCGCGGAATTTGTAGGAAGCATCCAGCTTTTTGAGCTTGGAATAGGTGTAGCCCGCCACATACCCCCTCGATTCGGTAGTTCTGTCCACGGTTTCATCGTGTATGATGACGACTTCTCCGTCAGAGGTAAGCTGGACATCCAGTTCGATGCCGTCGCAACCCGCTTCTATGGCCTTTGAAAAAGCAAGCATGGTGTTTTCGGGATATTTTCCGCTGAAGCCTCTGTGTGCAAAGTTAAGAGCCATTAAACGCACCTTCTTTCTTTTGTTTTCTACGAAGATTTTACACCCAAACGGGTTTCCAATAAAGCATTAAATGGAAAAAGTAATTGTATATTTTGGCGAAAAAGTGTAAAATAATTTCTGTCAGTAAGATGGCACGCAGATGTAGTTCATCGGTAGAATGTAAGCTTCCCAAGCTTGAGAGGCGGGTTCGATTCCCGTCATCTGCTTAGGCCCCCGCCGGACGGGGGTTTTTGTGTTTACGGGGACAGCGGAAGAATGATGTAATATAAACAGGGGTCGGTTATGTATTATTTTCTTCTTACTCTGCAATTTTGCGGTTTCTTTCTGGGCCTGATCTGTACGGTATTTCTTGTAAGGCTCAAAAGCTTCGTGGATCTTAAATATCTGATCCTCGGTGCGATTGCTGCGGACATTTATTCCGCGGGCTATTTTCTCGAAATGCTTTGCAAATCCGAGGAAACGGCCATGCTTGCCTATGCCTTTGAGTATATGGGTCTTGCGTTTATCGCTTTTTTCTACGCACTTTTCATTTTCAGATTCTGCGGTATGAATAAGGTTCCCAATCCGGTCTGGTACGGGATATTTGCCTTTGATCTGACCGTTCTTTTGCTTGTCTTCTTTTACAGATACAATCACCTTTACTACTCTAAAATATCCTTTGTCGAAGACGGACTTTTCCCTCACATGGTGACGGAGAAGGGGCCTTTCTTTATTATTTTTGCGGCGCTTGAAGGCTTTCTGGTGCTTGCAAGTTCGGTCCTTCTCTGGAGAAAAAGAAAAGTTATTGAGGACAGGACCGAGAGAAAGAAGGTGACCCTTCTTTTTGCGGAGAGTCTTATCGCCATAGTGAGCATGACTGCGGTCATTACGGGACTCTTGGGCGGATATGACTCGAGTTCTTTCTGTCTGTGCGTCATGCTGATCTTTACCACGCTCACCGCTACCTACGGAAGAGTCTTTGATGTGGTGGGGATCGCACGGGAGGACATGTTCAGAAGCATCGGGACCGGTATCATCGTCACCGACCCCAAGCATATTTACTTTGATTCAAACGAGGCGGCGGACCGTCTTTTCCCCGAACTTAAGAAACTTGAACCGGGGCGGGATCTGTGTGTCCACGAGCAGGAGATCTTTAACGACCAAAGCGACTATTATCTTGAAAAAGACGGGAAATATTACCGCATAAAGCACATGCCCTTAAACGACAAGAAACGTCTCATAGGCTATACCGTGATTATTGCGGATATCACGGATCTTCATAAGCAGATGGACGAGATCAAGCGCTTAAAGGATGAGGCTGATGCCGCAAACGAGGCAAAGAGCGTCTTTCTTGCCAACATGAGCCACGAGATCCGTACCCCCTTAAATGCCATCATCGGTATGGCCGAACTTACGCAAAAAGAAAAATCCGAAGGCGTTATCAAGGAATACGTGAGTCAGATGAAATCCGCGGGCGAGATGCTTCTTGGTATCGTAAGCGATGTGCTCGATCTTTCGAAGGCCGAATCGGGCAAGCTTGAACTTATCCCCGTGGAATTTGAATTTGCGGAGCTTATGAACTCCATCATAAACGTTACCAATATGAGGATCGGGGACAAACCCATAGATTTCTACGTGGATATAGATCCGGGGATTCCCAAGACTCTTTACGGAAACGACGTTCACATCCGCCAGATCTTTATGAATCTTCTGGGCAACGCCGAGAAATTTACGGAGGAGGGACACATCAAACTTACCGTGGATTTCAAGTACGAAGGCTCGGGCGTACGCCTTTTTGCGGCGGTGGAAGACACGGGTATCGGCATAAAGTCCGAAAATATCGACGAATTGTTCAAAGCCTTCTCCCAGCTTGACGTTAAGAAGAACAGATGGAAGGTGGGCAGCGGATTGGGTCTTGCAATTTTTGCAAAACTTGTTACGCTTATGAACGGCACTTACGGAGTAGAAAGCGAATACGGCAAGGGAAGCACCTTCAGGTTCGACATTGCGCTTGATGTCGTGGACAAGAGACCCTTCGGAGGTGAGGTGAGACGTTCCGAATTCAAGGTTCCCAAGCTTTCGGCTTTCTCCCTTTACAATACGTCTCTTAAGGAATTTGCGAAACAGAAAGAAGAAACCGGGGACAAGTTCGCGGATTATTCGGACAAGGTCATTCTGGTGGTTGATGACAACAAGGTCAACGTCAAGGTCATTTCCGCATTCCTTAAGCATTTCAACGTGCAGATAGACGCGGCCTACAGCGGTCCCGAGGCTATTGAGATGGTGCAGAAGAAAAAGTACGACCTTATCTTTATGGACCAGATGATGCCCGAAATGGACGGTATCGAGGCCACCATGAAGATAAGAGATCTGGACATCGACTACTGCGCCGATGTTCCGGTTATCGCCTGCACTGCGAATGTTGTGAAGGGTGTGGAGGAAATGTTCCTTCAGGCCGGAATGACGGATTTCGTTCCCAAGCCCATACGCTTTGAAAATCTGGAGGCCAAATTATCAAAATACCTAAAGTAGGAGGGTTATATGAATATAATCAAAGTTAAAAACTATGAAGAAATGAGCAGGGTTGCGGCAGATATCATTGCCGAGACCATCAAGGCACATCCCACGGGAGTTCTGGGACTTGCAACGGGTTCCACCCCCATCGGTACCTATCAGAATCTGGTAAATATGTATCGTGACGGAAAACTTGACTTTTCCGGACTTCGTACCGTAAATCTCGACGAATACAGAGGACTTCCCAGAGAGAACGACCAGAGCTACTACTACTTCATGCACAAGAATCTTTTTGACAGCGTAAACCTTAAGAAGGACGCTTCGAATCTTCCCGACGGTTCCAATCCCGATGCTGATGCGGAGTGCGTAAGATACGAAAAACTGGTTGAGAGTCTGGGATATGCGGATCTTCAGCTTTTGGGCATCGGAAGAAACGGTCACATCGGTTTCAACGAGCCCGCAGATGTTTTCGAAGTTAACACTCACTGCGTAAAGCTTACCCAGAGCACCATCGATGCCAACAAGCGTTTCTTTGCATCCGAGGCAGATGTTCCCCGCGAGGCTTATACCATGGGTATCGGAACCATCATGAAGGCCCGCAAGGTCCTTATCCTTGCAAGCGGCAAGGACAAAGCATGGGCTGTGAAGAATTCCTTCTTCGGACCCGTTACACCCAACGTTCCCGCATCCATCCTTCAGTTCCATCAGGATGTGGTTGTTGTTGCGGACGAAGATGCTATGTCTGAAGTTTGATCGACAAATACAGAGATGATCAGGGGGTTATGTTATGAAAATAGGTGCTCTTGAGGCCGGCGGCACCAAAATGGTCTGCGCGGTCGGCAATGAAAACGGTGAGATCTTTGAGCAGGTGAGTATACCCACCGAGACTCCGGACATCACCATGCCGAAACTTATAGAATATTTCACGGGAAAGGGGATTGTTGCACTCGGTATCGGGTGCTTCGGTCCCGTTTGTCTTGATAAGAAAAGTCCGAAATACGGACACATCACTTCCACACCGAAGCTTGCATGGCGTGACTACGATATAGTCGGCGCCTTCAAAAGAGCACTCAATGTTCCCATCGGTTTTGATACGGATGTTAACGGGTCTGCTCTTGGCGAAGCTACCTTCGGCTGCGCAAAGGGTCTTCCCAACGTGCTTTATCTTACCATCGGAACCGGAATCGGCGCGGGAATCTTTGTGGAAGGTAATCTCCTTCACGGAAATTTGCATCCCGAAGCGGGACACATTCCGCTTCGGCGTCACCCCGATGACAAATATGAGGGGTGCTGTCCCTACCATCTTGACTGCTTCGAAGGCCTTGCTTCCGGCCCCGCTATCGAAGGCCGTTACAAGACTTCCGCAAAGAACCTGGCAGACGAACCCCGTGTCTGGGAGATGGAAGCTTATTATATCGCACAGGCGCTTGTCACTTATATCCTCACCCTTGCACCCCACAAGATCATTCTCGGTGGCGGTGTAATGCATCAGGAGCAGATATTCGGCTACGTAAGGCGTTTCGTGCGCGAAATGCTCGCGGGATACATCGACACCCCGGAGATCGCCGATATCGGCAACTATATCGTTCCCGCGGGACTTAAAGACGATCAGGGCATAATAGGTGCGCTGGTTCTCGGAAGGGATGCCTATGGAGCAGACAATCAACAGATGTAAGGGATTTTTAAGGACCATTGAAGGTCAGATCATCAGCGAGGAATTTCCCGTTGATACCATACTTTGGAAAAGAATCGGTTACAACCAGAGAGACGTGATCCTTGAGGACACTTCAAAGCCCGGCTGGGAGCCTTTTACAAACGGCTCGCGCTTCGGCGGCAAGGACATACACGCCTGTTTTCGTACCGTATTTTCCGTAAAGGAAGAACATGAGGGCCGGGAGATCCGGTTCCTTTTGCGTACGGGAATGACCGACATCTGGAATACGGACAATCCCCAGTTTCTCATATACGTAAACGGTGAGATCGCCTGCGGAATGGACATGAATCACTACGATCTCTGCCTTACCAAATGTGCGGTACCCGGAGAAAACTACGACATCGGGATCTACGCCTACTCAAACAGCGAGGCGGCTTCCGATTATCTTCGCGTGGTCTTTGGCGAAAAGAAAGACTTCGTGGAGAAGTTTTACTATGATTTCAAGGTCATGCTTGATGCCTGCATGCTTAAAAAGCCCGATGACAAGGACTGCATCGACATGCTGGACATCCTTAACCGCGCCATAAACATGACGGACCTGGTAAATGTTCCGAGCGATACTTTTTACGAAAGCGTAAAGAACGCGGATAAGTTTCTTTGTGACGAGTTTTACGATAAGTTAAGTGAAGACGGCCATATTGTGGTTCACTCCATCGGACATACCCACATCGACGTTGCGTGGAAGTGGCCCGTAAGACAGACCAGAGAGAAGGCGATCCGCAGTTTTTCCACTGTTTTAAAGCTCATGGACGAGTACCCCGAGTACCGTTTTATGTCCAGTCAGCCCCAGCTTTACAAGTTTGTAAAGGAAGACGCCCCCGAGGTCTACGAAAAGATCAAAGAACGTGTCAAAGAAGGCCGGTGGGAAACCGAAGGCGCCATGTGGCTTGAGGCGGACTGCAACCTTACAAGCGGCGAATCTCTGGTAAGACAGATCTTAAAAGGCGAGGAATTCTTCCAAAATGAATTCGGAACCGGAGACAACAGGGTGCTCTGGCTTCCCGACGTGTTCGGTTACAGTGCGGCTATCCCCCAGATCATGAAGAAATGCGGCCTTAAGTACTTCATGACCACCAAGATCGCCTGGAACGAACTTAACAGAATGCCTCACGATTTGATGCTTTGGAGAGGTATCGACGGCACGGAGGTACTTTGCTACTTCATAACCTGCGCGGATTACAAGCTATATCCCGAACTGCAGGTAAAACCCCGACACGAGACCACTTATACAGGCAGACAGAACGTAAATCAGGTCATGGGTACCTGGCAGCGTTTCACGGACAAGGATCTTACCGACGAAGTACTGGAATGCTACGGATTCGGTGACGGCGGCGGAGGTCCTACCGCGCAGATGCTTGAAGAAAGCCGTCGTATGGAAAAGGGCATTCCCGGTGTTCCCGTAACAAAACAGACCTTTGCAAGGGAATACTTTGAGCTGCTTGAAGAAAAGATCAAAGGAAAGAAGCTTCCCAAGTGGGACGGCGAGCTTTACCTTGAATACCACAGAGGTACCTATACCTCCATCGGCAAGAACAAGAAAAACAACAGAAAAGCGGAATTCTTAAACAATGAGGCTGAAGCCCTCAGTCTGTTTGCATGTCTCGTTGATGATACGGCAGCATACCCTTCCGCCAAACTAGACAGAAACTGGGAACTTACGCTTCTTAACCAGTTCCACGATATCCTTCCCGGCTCTTCGCTTAAAGAAGTGTACGATACGACCGACGAAGAATACGAAGAGATCTTTGCAACGGACGGTGAGATCATCAACTCCGCCACCGAAAAGATCACCGGTAGGGCCGGCGAAAACATGGCGGTCTATAACATGCTTTCCTTTAAGCGCGATGCCATAATAGAAACTCCCAATGGACCCTTGCTTGTTGCGGATATTCCCGCAATGGGATATCGGGTCATCGACGGAACTCTTTGCCCGAAGGCGGAGCCTTCCTTTGCCTACGATTCGAAGGCGAGAGTCCTTCAGACGCCTTTCTATCAGGTCGTATTTAACGAAAAGGGCGAGATTTCGGAACTCTACGACAAGGATGCCTGCAGAAATGCGGTTAAGCCCGGCGAAGTATTCAACAAGCTCATTGCTTTCGAGGACAGACCCTGGGAGTATGACTGCTGGAACATCGATGTGTACTACGCAGAAAAGCCCATGGAGCTTGAGACGGTTTCGGTGACTGAGCTTGAAAATACCAATGAGCGTTTCACTTTGGCGGTTAAGCGTAAATTTGACCGGTCGGAGATCAACCAGAGAATTTCTTTCTACAAGAGTTCCCGCAGAATCGATTTCAATACCCACATCGACTGGAAGCAGAGCCAGATCCTCTTAAAGGCTGCTTTCCCCGTGGATGTGGTGACCAATAAATGCACCTGCGACATCCAGTTCGGTAACGTGGAGCGTCCCACTCACAACAATACCTCCTGGGACGAAGCAAAGTTTGAAGTCTGCTCTCATAAGTGGATCGATGTAAGCGAGGCGGATTACGGCATTGCTGTTCTTAATGACTGCAAATACGGCGCCGACATCAATGAATCCACCGTAAGACTCACTCTCCTTAAATCGGGAATCTTCCCTAATCCCGAAGCCGACCGCGGAGAGCATGAATTTGTATATTCAATCCTTCCCCACACCGGTGATTTCAGGGACGCAAATGTAGATGCGGAAGGCTATGCACTCAACCTCCCCGTAACCGTAAAATCCACTTCACTTCCCGCAGGAAGCGAGGATTCGATGTTCTCTGTTGATGTTCCCGGAGTATTCGCAGACGCCTTCAAACTGGCGGAAAACAAGAACGGCATGATCCTTCGAATTCATGAAGCTTTCGGAAGACGCACCAAGGTTTCGATAGATTTAAAGCGCTTAAACGTACGCTCCGTGATTCCCTGCGACCTGCTCGAAAGAGAGATTGCATCCGAGGATGTTTCTTTTTCGGGCGGCATCATGACCACCTGCATCAAACCCTATGAGATATTGACGTTCAGGCTGGTTTAAGCCTGCTTGATTCTTGACTTTTAGCTTTTGACCTCGTATACCGTATTACACTTAATGGAATTGATTAAAGACCGCATCGAAAGATGCGGTCTTTTTACATCATTTCCGCGCATGATTCCAAAATGGAATCAAGAAAAAGGCTATTATTCCAAAACGGAATTGGACTTTTTGCAGAATAATATTCTAAACTAAAAATATCACATGTGATATCTGTTGAACTATTAACAAGTATGCGAATGCGTTTTTAGCAATTCGGAAAGGAGAATGAAAGTTTCATGAGAAAGATTGTTAAGTACATTTCACTATTGTTGTCGTTCTCGATATTGATTGCTTCGTTAGGACCGGCTATTGTGGTCGATGCAAAGCCCATTGACAATTTGCAATACAGGATAATTTTTATAAACGAAAATGCCTATTTGCGCATTCTGGATACGGATGAAACAGTGACTTCGGAATATTTTGAGAAAGGAACCAGACTTCAAAAAGCCGTTTTGGACAAAGAAAGCGGCGAAATAATCTATCAAGAGTTTGGAATGAATAGTAATAAATGGGGAGTTTTGGGGACTGGTGAATTAAGTAAACCGATTAATACTCGTAAGTATAATATAAGTGATTTCAATAGAACGGCGACACAACCGAACAGCGTTTTAAGAGCAGGCGGACAGAATTTTTCGGTTCTTCAGACGTTAGATTACGAAGAGTACGGAGAATCATACTCCAGAGTATTGTACGGATATCAAGACTCTCGAAGTTACAGAGAAGGAAATTGGTTATGGGAAATCGGAACAGCTTTATCAGTCATATCGGTGGTTTTGGCATTTGTTCCGGAAATCTGTTCGAAGGTAATTAGCAGAGTTGTTGCGGTAGCGGGGGTTATTACTAGCAGATTTGGCGTTCAGGTTACAAAGATAGATTATTATTGGGTATATAAGTTTAAACAAAAAAGTCCCATATATCATGAATTTATCTGTACACCCTTATTTGTGTATTTAACGAAGCATGTGGGCAAGACAAACACAGGCGATGAGTATTGGGAAACCGAATATGAAAAGTCGATTTCTCAAATACTTTTTGAGCGTGACGACGTCCTTAGAAATCCGGGGAATTATTTATAATGAGTTGGATTTATGGAGGTAAGCGGTGAAAAAGAATACATTTTTTATGTTTTGCAAAAAATACCGTGCAGCTTTAATTTCCAATTGTTTCCGCGTCTTACTGTTTGTAAATTTATATCTTATATATTTGATCCCGAAAATAAAATGCCTGTCATCTGATATTTTTGTAAAGTATCCGGATCTTGCGAGGGAAGAACGAATGCTGTTGGTTGAAAGTGCAAAGTCGGGATTGATCATGCAAGGAGTGTTTGTAAGTCTGGCCATAGTAGTAGTGCTTTATTTTCCATTACTTTTGATAGAGTTCAAGATGAGCGTTCAGGAGAGTTTCTTTGATTGTGTAAAGAGAATCAAGAAAGAGAAAGAGGAAGCGGAGAGAAATTCGAACGCAGAGAAAAATGAATGAGTTTTAAAAAGACCGCATCGAAAGATGCGGTCTTTTTACATCATTTCCGCGCATGATTCCAAAATGGAATCAAGAAAAAGGCTATTATTCCAAAATGGAATTGGACTGTTTGAGAGTTTTTTTGTACACTAACGGTAAAAAACTGGAGGAGGAAATATGAAGATTATTAATTTCTTAATGGTGGTTTTGACAGACGCATTATTATTGTGGAGCTATGATGCAGACAAGTTTTCTTATATGAGTGAAAGCAGTCATGTTATTTCGGTCGACGCAGAAAATACAGCAGTCGAAATAAGTAACTTCAGAGATATCTCTACAAAGATTGAATTACTTGCTGCCAGGCGTTCGGTGGAGATAGAGTTTGTCGGGCGGGTTAATCCTCCAAAGACATATTTCTATTCTTATACATTGCGAGGAGTCACATATGAGGGAACATTGAAATTGGAATCGTTTTCATATATTGCAATCACCGATAAAACGGTCGCTATATATAGTGGTGAAGTCAATCCGATACGCTGATCGGAGCTGATATTTCATTGACACGAGTTAACAGGATGATATAATTATGGAGGTGGTGTAGTCAGTATACAGGGGTAGTGTTAATGGACAATAACGAGATTGGTAAATTTTTTGCTTCTCTGAGAGAACAGGGTGGATATTCGCAGAGGGATTTTGCTGAAAAGATACATGTTTCGCAACCCACACTCAGCAGGTGGGAGTCCGGTGCCAGACAGCCGAAATTGTCGGATTTGGAGGACGTTTGCAGAACTCTTGGAATACCTGTACCCCTTTATTTTCAGGAAATCGAGCCCGAGCAGAAGCCGGATAAGCAGAAATTCGGTGCATATATAATTGCCTCTGTTGTTGCAGGTGTCATTTTGATATTTGTTTTGGGAATCATTGTTTTCTTTTCGATTCCCAGATATCGGGTAATAGATGACACGAAATATGTTGATGGAAGTTTTGGACACGCTCTTACTGTAACTGTTGAACCGGTTTTTGGGTACAATCAGGAAGAAGCCGAAAAGTTTAGTAGGAAGCTTTCCGTTAAATATAAAAAAAGAGAAGATATTGATGCTGTGGAGATAGTTATTCTTCGAAAAGATCGAAAAGGAATGGATTATGATCCTGATTCGATATATATGTCCACAACGTATATTATTACGACAGAGTAAAAGAAGTAATCTGGTTTACCCTTTAGAGCCGCAAATTTTGCGGCTCTTTTTTATTTGACGAAGCCATAAATTCAATATATTCCAAAATGGAATAAGGGAAAAAAGCGATTATTCCAAAACGGAATCAAGGAAAAGGCTATTATTCCAAAATGGAATTGGACTTTTTATAGATAGCAGACTTAGATTGGATATATCACATGTGATAACAATTCATTTCAAACATTACACATTTAAAGAGGAGGTAGTAACATGCGAAAGCATATCAAAGCAATCAGAAAACTGTTGTCGTGTCTTATGGCAGCCTGCTTTACAGTAATGTTGTTCGGCGGAAAATCTTTTGCCAAGCCGAGCGGAGAGACTCCTTTGCCAAGTCCGTATGACTGGTTAAAGGGCGAAGTGAAATTCTATGTAAGAGATGATAATACCAAATTCGCGCTTGGTACGGCCAGAACAAAGACTGCAGTTACAAGAATTAGAGTAAAGCTTGAAGTCCATTATACCAGAGGCGGGGCATATCTTTGGAGCGAAGAATCTGGCTGGATATCACAAAGCAGAGCAGCAGCGGCAGAAGTCGATACGTATAATGTCCCCAATGCACAGAATAACAATCTTCGCGATGGTTTTATCGGAACAAGCCTGACTGCGTACAGCACGGCAGATGCAATTATTACAAACGCTTACGCCGTATATACATCAACTACCGGCTAAGCAAATGACCAGTGGCGGATTCGGAGGATAAAGAAATGAAATTGAAGGTTATGGGGTTGCTTTTGGCAATGCTTGTTCTTGCGATGGGGTGTTCTGCGCCCGAAAAAGAAAACAGTATAAACACGGACACGGTATCGACCGTGGTTTCGGGGCAGGATCTTCCGAATCCGTCTGTATCATCGAAACCGGATGCGGAAAAAGAAACGCAAACGGATAACCATACGGAAACTGAGCCGGGAGAAGCGGATATAGCAGCGCTTTCCGAGGGAAAAAGCCTGCTTTTATGTGGGAAATGCGGGGATGGGTTCTGTTATGTATTTAATAACTATGAGACCGGGATGAGAGAGGGCATGGTAACGGATTGCAGGGGCAAGGTAATGTTTTCCTCTGAGTTGCCCGGTGGCATACTAGCAGGGATTGAAGAATACAGGAACAGCCTTGTATTTTATACCATTGACTGCGGTTTTTTTGAATGGAATTACGTCGAAGGGACCGTAAAAGAGTTTGAACTTCCCAAAGAGATCGGCAGCGAAATCTTCGGGACCGATGAATTTTGCTTTCTTCCCACAAAAAACAGGCTGTATTGCATGCTGACTTCGCAGGAAGAAGGTGTATGGACGGAAAGCTTAATTGAATATGATTACGAAAGCGGAGAGCGAAAAGTTGTTTTCTCATCGCCTGAAAATTCCGACACCATGGATATCCGGTCGGTGGCGGGGACTTTCGACGAAGAAATGCTCATGATCGCAGGGTACATGAATAAGGATGTCGATCCCAAAACAGGAAGCAAGAAAACCTGCGTCGGCGTGATTAATCTTTCCGATTTCGAACCTGAATATGTTGTTTATGATTATGACAGAGCTGCGTGCTCCAAAGATACATGTTACTTCTTCCCGCCCTTTGACGGAGATTACTATGGGATGAAGGAAGGAATAGTGGTATATGACGGGGAATTTCGAACCGAGAATGTGGGGCGTTGCAATCCGAAAGACGTTTGTTCCGTGTCGGGAAACAATCGGTATATTCTTGCCTATTCTGCAATAAATGAATCCATCACAATCTATGATGCCGAAAACGGCTTAAGTGCTGAAAAGCACTGCGGGCCCGTTTTGGGAAAGCCTTCACTGAGCGGTAACGGAGAGTACTTTGCGTACGTGACGGGAGTATTTGACGAAGTTTCCGGCCGCTGGATTCCTGTCATTCATATCGAAAGGACGGACAGTTATGAGTTTAAATAGATTGGCGGCTACAGGCCTTTTTCTGGCAGCCCTTTGTTTTTCTGCCTGCGGGAAAGAAAGTGCCAAAGAACCCGCTTCTTCGGAGGCTTCGCCACTGACAAGTGAAGCGCGGGAGGAGTTTAATGAGATTTTTGATATTACCTCCGCAGCGGAAGAAAATGAGGAGATTCTCGGGGCATATTTTTACGGACTCACCAATTCCGATGAAGTAAAGAAAGAGATCGGTATGAGTCTCGACGGGCTTCATCTGGAGATTGTCCATAACAATATCGGCGGGAAAGCGGGAATAGGATGGCTGACTTTTATCGACGGCATTCCTCAGAAGTTAAGCCTGGAGGGCAAAGAAAACTATATGTCCGTAATGACCGTGGAAAAAGAAATGGAAACAAAGATCTGCATGGCAATCGACCCGAGAATTGACGCCGCAAAGACGATTCACAGGTTCGATATCGCCTGCATTTTTGAACCCGGATACACGCCGGAAGAAGATAATCCGACATACGGAGTCTATGGTTCGGAACTCCCGCTCCTTCCCTATGAGATCATCGGAGATTGTGAAATAGCAAAAACGACTTCTGTTGATACTTACGGGGAAACGTGTGAGATACCCGAGTTTGTTCTGGCAAGGTATTCAAAGCAAAACCGCGACGGTACCACCGACAGCCGCATAGAAAAATCGGATCTTATTACCGAACTTTCAGCGAAGGAAGAATTATTGCAGGAAGCAATAAGCTGTGAAGGCAGTTTTGAAGCGGAGTTACTTCTTTGCGGAAAACTGAACGAGACGTATCGGATAACAGCGTTTTTGAATAACGAGCCCTGCGAAGTTTTTGGAGGGAAAAGTACTGTTGATGCTTCCGTGGTTTCGGGAAAACTCACGAAACTTTCGATAAAGATCGAAGGAGCGGATTTTTCACCCGGATACAATACTCTTTTCTTTATGCTGATACCCATAAGTGAAGAAAACAGGGATATGGACCTTATTCTTACCAAAACCAAACCCTACGCCGTGAAAAAGGAGAAATAAATGTTAAATATCATAAACGTAAGCAAGTCCTTCGGGAAAAACAAGGCACTTTCGAGCGTTTCTCTGGAAGCGGGAAACGAGGTCATTGCCCTTATGGGAGTAAACGGTGCGGGGAAGACTACACTCATCAGAATACTTACGACTCTTACGGAGGCAGACAGCGGTATTGTTATTTTTGATAATGAATATGTCAATGCCTGCAGAAGCGGATATTTGTCAAAAATCGGATATATGCCGCAATACGCTGCCTACTATAAGGATTTTTCCACGGAAGATTTTTTGGAATACGCGGGTTTTTTAAAGGGGATCGACAAAAAACTTCTCAAAGACCGGATTGACTACGTTTTGGAAAAAACAAACCTTACGACAGAGAGAAAAAAGAAGATTGGACATCTTTCCGGGGGAATGAAACAGCGCCTCGGGATTGCTCAGGCCATCATAAATGAGCCGAAACTTTTGATTCTTGATGAGCCTACCGCGGGCCTTGACCCCGTGGAGCGAATTAGATTCAGACGTCTGATAAAAGAGATTGCCGATGGCAAAACGGTTCTTTTTGCCACTCATATGGCTGCCGACGTGGAGCAACTGGCCGACAGGATAGTGATTCTTGACAAAGGAAAAGTGCTTTCGGTGGAAAAGAACAATTACGAAAGCGGTTCCATAGAAAAAATGTTTACAGAGATGGTCATGCATGAAAAGAGCGATAATATTTGAACTTAAAAAACTGTGTAAGGAAAAGTTTCTGTGGGCGTCGGTTGTCCTGCTTTTGACACTGAATTGCTTTTATATCGACAAATACTACAAAGAAACCGCAATAGAAGGCTGCGAAAAGGTATTGGAAGATTTTTCGGGCCCTATAACCACGGAAAAAGCACGGGCAGTGAAAAATGTGGTGGATTCGCTTAAAGGGGTTGCTCGTTCAAGAACTTACGACGGTGAATATGACGTAAACCTGTATACGGGATACGAAGAAACGGAATACACCGTTTTTAGAGATATCTATGACGAGATGCGTCGAAGATATCTTTACTCCGAGTTTGCGAAGGAAAAGAAAGAGGATTGCCTTAGGATAGCCTTGCGGGCGGAAAACGTCGGAAACAAAGGGGTAAAGAGCCTTAACCTAAAAATGGCCGACCGACTTGAAGGACGGGCTGTTTCGGATTTTTATGATACAAAAGCATTCGAAAAAAGCATGGAGTGGAAGCTTGATGTACTTGGTGCCGCAGCGCTGGCGGGTGTGGCTGTTTTTCTTCTTTTTTTCAGGGAAGATAACGGCAATATGGGAGCGTGGTTTAAACTGTCCCGCATCAGTTCCGCAAAGATTTTTGCCGCAAAAAAATGCGCGGTTTTAATCGTCGGAATAGGCGCGTTGGCTGCAGTCAGGTTTGTTTCCTTTGTTACTTTCGGTGCTTTTTCATACCCGGGACTGCTTTTTTCGAAACTGTATTCCGTCAAAGCTTTCGAAACTTCCATGTTTTCGGGAAGCATACTTATTTTTTTGCTGCTGGAGTTCCTTGTTGATGCGATGTTTTTTGCGGCGGTTGTTGACCTGCTTTTTGTTTTTCAGATGATTCTGCCTTATAAAAACGTGGCAGCAGTGCTGTCGGGATTCGCAATACTTGCTTTTTTAACGGTTTCAAGATTCTTTTGCCTATGGGCGACACCCGCCTGTGCACTTGCTTTTTCAAATATTGCAAAGAAACCGAATCCGGTAGCGGGACTGTTCGGATACGATGCGGTCATTTTCGCGGCTTTAATATGGGCAGTTTCGTTTGATATACTGTTTACTTTCATTTCACGGAGAAAGAAAAATGTTTGCAATGATCGGGTATGAATTGAAGCAATGCTTTGTGAAACGGGAAAATCTTCTGCTGGCGGCAGCAGGTCTTTTGGTATGCTTTCTCTATGTGGGCCTTAAGAAACCTGCGGTCCAGATAAACAGGTATATTGAGGATGACAGGGAGTTTTATATGCAGGAACTTTCGCTGTACGGCGGCGCTTATGACGAAGCGAAGGACGAAGCACTTAGGCTCGAAGAAAAGGCGGCAGGCGAAGAAGACAAGCGTTTCGGTGCAATGCTTACCCGGGAATTCTTTGGAGAGATCGGCATAGAAGAGGTGGCAAGAGAGACCGAAAACCTTAAGTACAGTCGAAAGAACCTGACGACTCTGAACTACCTTCGAAGACAGACGGATTATGTAAAAAAATCCCCGGCAGAAAGGCGCATTATATACCAGAACGGCTGGATTGAGCTTTTCTACGGCTCATCCCTGTTCTTCCCTGCACTCCTTTGGACGGTTTTGCTTTCGGCCACGATATTTGCCGGTGACTATGAGACAGGCATGTACGATTTGGCCAGAAGTTTTGTGAAGGGGAGGCGCAGAAAGTATTTTGCGAAATTCTTTGCGTGTCTGACGGTCGGCTGTGCTTTTTACATACCCTCGGGAATCTTTCGAATCGTCAAACTCATCGTCGATTTCGGCCTCAATGATTTTAATGTTTCTCTTAACAGTGTTTCAGCTTTTTCGATATGTTTTTACAGTTTCTCTCTTATCGGAACTGCGCTTGTTTTGTGCGCTCTTCGTATACTGGGGATAGTATTTGCTGCCGCTCTTACGGCTCTGCTTTCCGTAATGCTGAAGAATTCCGTCAAAGCGGCAGTGGGATTTGCGGCTTTTTTTGCTCTGGTGGGAGCGCTGCCGCGGAGCGTGTTCTATTATCTGGGATTTGGAATCATCAGCCCTGCCGATTACATAGTGGGGGCGGGGTACGGGGCGAATCGTTTGTACTTTCTGCCCGCGGGGCTGACTGTTGCCTGTATCTTTGCGGTTTTATTTTCGTTTCTTTTTGTTCTTTGTGGGAGTTTGATGTATGAAGAAGGCGTATAGAATACTGATACCGATATTTGCGCTTTTCCTGACGGGATGCGGGCGGATGCCCAATATCCCTCACAGGATATGCGGGCATGAAAACGAAAGATTTTTGGTGAATATCGAAACCGGGACGGTGACCGATAAGAAAACCGGGGAGGAGTTCCCTCTCATTCCCGATGCTTCTTTCGATTATGGTAATTGCGAAACTTATTCCATGGAGGGAGACACTTTCTTTTTTGCCTGCCGTACAGGGGAAAGAGGGGTTACGGTTTATGAATCGAATCTTGAGAACATGAGTTACGAGATTCTTTTTTCGGAAAAGCAGCCGGATCTTCTTAAGCCCATGCCCGAATCAAGATACACGTCAAAAACGGCCTACGAACTGGAAAAAGAAGCGGGAGAGGGTATTGCGTCACCTGTGCTTTATGGACATATGTTTGCGTATATTACGGGCAGTGATCTGTGGGTCTCAAACCTTTGGGAAACGGGTATAAAAATAGCGGCAAAGGACTGCCTGGATATTATATCCTATGATTCCGAAGGCATTCTTTACCGCACAAATTCTAACAAACTAATTCGACTCCCGATTCATTAAGATACCGTGTGATCGCATCGGCGGGGCGTTTGTCGGTAATGATATGATCAAACTGGTTAAGTTCGGCGTAGCTCATCATGGAGGTTACGCCGAATTTGTTGTTGTCGGCAAGCAGAAAGGCTTCGTCGCAAATGCTCATGGCGGTTCTTTTTATTTCATATTCCGAAAAAGAAGCGTTGCAGGCTCCGTGCTCTACGGAAAGACCCGTGCAGGCCATGATGGCTTTCTTTACGTGGAAGCGTTTGAGACTTTCGATGGTGGAAGCACCCACCAGAGAATCGGTGGAACGGTTAAGAGTCCCGGGAAGCGCAATGATGTTTAAATTATCACAAGCCATGGCATGATAAATAAAGGGAACGCTGTTGGTGACAATGGTTATGTCTTTTAAATTCTTTAAAAGATTTACCAGAGGAAAGGTGCTGGAACCTGTGTCTATAAACAGTGTGTCGCCGTCGTTTATCATTTTTGCGGTCTTTTCGGCGATGGAAAGTTTAAGTTCCGAGTTTATCGCACTTCTTTCTTTGAAGGGTTTAAGCCCCACGGCCTGACCCTTCTCGACTGCCACCACTCCGCCGTAGACTTTCTTGATATTCCCGCGTTCGCAAAGAGCGTCAATGTCGCGTCTTAAGGTGTTTTTGGATACATCGAAGCGCTCACAGAGACTGTCGAGGCTGGCGGTCTTATTGTCTAAAATGAATTTTTCGAGCTTTTCTATACGATCTACACGCATGGCATAACCCCTTTTCTGAGTAATTCTCTTATTGACGATACCAAAAATTATCAAAAAATGCAACAAATATTACCAAAAGATAACCAAAGATGCGTTGACTAGAGTTAAAACAATGTATATAATCTCTCTTGCAGGGGTAAATCTGTGCATATCTTGTTTTGCCCCGCTAAACTTATGGATAGTTTGAAAATCGGAGGAAATATGAGCAAAACGTTTATCATGCCTAAACATATCGTCAGCGGCTCCGACGCGCTTAATGAAGGAAGCCTGCTTTTTCCGAAGCTTGGCAGTAAAGCACTTGTTGTTACCGATGATTCCATGATAAAGCTCGGAAATCTCGCACATGTGGAGAACGCTCTTAAGGAGCGGAAGGTCGATTATGCGGTATTCCCGGGTATCACCGGAGAGCCCAACGATCTGATGATCGGAGAAGGCCTTGACGTATACAGAAAAGAAAAATGCGACTTTCTCATCGCACTTGGCGGCGGAAGCCCCATAGATTCAATGAAAGCAATCGGCGCCATCGTCGGAAACGGCGGTAAGATCACCGATTATCTCGGTAAGACCATTGAAAAAGAAACACCTCCCATGGTGGCGATTCCCACCACCGCAGGCACGGGTTCGGAAGCTACTCAGTTTACGATTATCACAGATACCCAAAAAGACATAAAGATGCTTTTAAAGGGCGCGGTTTTGATGCCCGGCCTTGCGATTATCGATCCTAAATTCACACTTACGGCACCCAAGAAGATCACTGCTTCCACGGGACTTGACGCCCTGTGTCACGCAAGCGAAGCTTTCACGTCAAGAAAGGCTCAGCCTCTTTCGGATGTGTTCGCTCTCTCGGCAGTTAAGCGTATTTTCAAATATCTTCCCGTTGCATATAATGACGGATCCAACGTTAAGGCCAGAGAAGAGATGTCCCTTGCGGCACTTGAAGCGGGCATTGCCTTTAACAACTCATCCGTTACAATCATTCACGGAATGAGCCGTCCCATAGGTGCGCTTTTCCATGTGCCTCACGGAATTTCCAATGCCATGCTCCTTGAAAAGTGCTTCTCATACGTGCTTGACGGAACCTATGAAAGATTCGGGATTTTAGGCCGTGAGATCGGCGTTGCGACAGAGAAAGACAGTGATGAAACGGCAGCAAAAAAGTTTCTTGATGCCGCCATCGCTCTTGTAAGAACCTGCGAGATCCCCACCCTTTCGGAATACGGAATTGAGAAAGAAAAATTCTTTGCGGTCATCGACAAGATGAGCGAGGATGCGATATTCAGCGGAAGCCCCGCCAATACCGCCAAAGAAATAGGACTTGAAGACGTAAAGAAGATATATAAGAGTTTGTACTGAAGTTCAGGAGAGACCGATGTCACTTGTAACCATGAAGGAGCTCCTTAAACGGGCTGAAGAAAAGAATATAGCAGTGGGCGCCTTTAACGTTGCCAACATGGAGATGCTCATCGGAGCCATCACCGCGGCAGAGAAGCTGAACACGCCCATAATAATACAGATCGCGGAATCAAGGCTTGCCTATTCCCCGCTTTACATGATCGCCCCCATGATGGTTGAGGCAGCGCGCAAAGCAAGTGTGCCCGTAGCCGTCAATTTCGACCACGGAAAGACCCGGGAGAATATCGGTGAAGCCCTGAGGTACGGTTTTACCTCCGTTATGTTTGACGGATCAGCATTGCCGTTGGAGGACAATATCTCCAAAACCAATGAAGTTGCAGCCATGGCGAAGAAAAACGGTGCCACGGTGGAAGCGGAGCTGGGAGTTCTGTGCGGCAACGAAGGAGACGGAGACGTACAAAAGAGCCTGTACACCAAACCCGATGATGCGGTTCTTTTTGCGGAAAAGACCGACATCGACTGCCTAGCCGTCGCCATCGGAAATGCTCACGGAAAGTATGTAAAGACTCCCAATCTGCAGTTTGATATACTTAAGGAAATCCATGAGAGGGTGGACTTGCCCCTGGTGCTTCACGGCGGCACGGGTATAAGCCCCGGGGATTTCAGGAAGTGTATTTCTCTCGGGATCCGCAAGATAAACATCGCCACCGCCAATTTCGAAGCCTGCATGACGGGCGCCTTCAATCTCTTTGAGGGAGACGGCCCCCGGAACTATTTCACCATGAACGAAGCAATGGTGGAAAGCGTCAGGGAGACGGTGGAAAACCACATCAGGATTTTCAGTTTTATGTAGATTTTTTATATGACAGGAGCGCTTATGGAATACGTAAAGTTTGACAAGTCAAGACCCATGGATCTGGTACTTCTGGGACGTATCGCGGTGGACTTCAATCCCGTGGATTATTTTAAGCCCCTTGAAGAGTGCACCACCTTCAAAAAATACCTGGGAGGTTCACCCGCCAACATTGCGGTGGGGATTTCCCGTCACGGCATGAAGGCCGGTTTCTTTGCAAGGGTTTCCTACGATCAGCTGGGAGATTTTGTGACTCATTATTTCGAAAAAGAAGGGATAGATACTTCAAGGATCCGTCGCTGCGAGCACGGGGAGAAGATCGGACTTACCTTTACGGAGATCCTTTCTCCCGATGAATCCTCCATCCTTATGTACAGAAACTGCATAGCCGATCTTCAGCTTTGCGTTGATGACATTGATGAAGAGTACATCAGGAATTCGAAGGCGCTTTTGATCTCCGGCACAAGCCTTGCCGCAAGCCCCTCAAGAGAGGCTGCCATCAAGGCCTGCATGCTGGCGCGAAGGACCGACACTCCCATAATCTTTGATATCGATTATCGTTCCTACACCTGGAAAAATGCGGATGAGATCTCCATCTATTATTCCCTGGTGGGAGGCTATGCCGATATAATCATGGGTTCAAGAGAAGAGTTCGACCTGACCCAGAAACTCATAAAACCCGGCATGAACGACGAAGAAACCGCGGCTTATTGGTTTGGGAAAAACGCGAAGATCGTGGTGATCAAGCACGGCAAGGAAGGCTCCACCGCCCACACCTGTGACGGCGGCAAGTTTAGTATCAAGCCCTTCCCCGTGGACTGCTTAAAGAGTTTCGGCGGCGGTGACGGCTATGCCTCCGGCTTCCTATATGGCCTCTTCAACGGCTGGGAGATCATCGACTGCCTGGAATTCGGCAGTGCCGAAGCCTCCATGATGGTAGCCAGCCACTCCTGCTCCGACGATCTTCCCAATGCCGATGCGGTTCGGAAGTTCATAGCTGACGAAAAAGCAAAGTATGGCGAGATGATAGCGCGTGGTTAACATTATGCGCTTTATAAGCTCGAAAAGTCATTCGCTCACTTGCTCCACTACGCCATGATCTTTTCGAGCGTATAAAGCGAAATGTAATTCAGCGCAAGAAATCGCAAAAAAGGTTCGAGTGAAAGTTAGGCGGGAACCGAAGCGAAAATCCACTGCTTACGCAGACTTGGCACACTGCGTGAGAGTTTCGCTTCCACACGAACACGCAAGAGTGCCTAGTCGGAGTTAGCAGTTAGTTGAGCGGAGTGTAGCCGGTTCACGAGAAGTTTTTTGCGATTATATTGCGCCTTATACAGAACTGTAATTAAAGGAGGAATTCAGCTTGAAAACAATAAGAATGACAACCGCCCAGGCCCTGGTTAAATTTCTGGACGCCCAGTACGTGGAGCGTGACGGCATCGAAACCAAATTCGTGGAAGGTGTATTTACCATCTTCGGCCACGGAATTGTTCTCGGCCTCGGCCAGGCTCTCGACGAGAATCCCGGAGGCCTTAAGGTTTTCCAGGGCAGAAACGAGCAGGGTATGGCTCACGTGGCAGCAGCCTTTGCAAAGCAGAATAACCGCAAGAAGATCATAGCATGTTCTTCGTCCATAGGCCCCGGCGCCGCCAACATGGTTACCGCCGCAGCCTGCGCAACGGTAAATAACGTGCCCCTCCTTCTTTTGCCCGGTGACACTTACGCAACCAGACAGCCCGACCCCGTGCTTCAGCAGATCGAACAGCCCACGTCCCTCGGAACTACCACCAACGATGCCTTCAGAGCGGTTACCAAGTACTTTGATCGTATCGTCCGTCCCGAACAGCTCATGAATGCCATGGTAAATGCCATGCGTGTTCTTACAGATCCTGCGGAAACAGGCGCCGTTTGTATCGCACTCAGCCAGGACGTTGAAGGCGAAGCCTACGATTATCCCGACTATTTCTTTGAGAAGCGCGTTCACAGAATTGTTCGTACCGTTCCTTCAGAGGCGGAACTTGCGGATGCTGTTGAAATCATAAAGAAAGCGAAGAAACCCCTTGTTATCTGTGGTGGCGGTGTAAGATATTCGGAAGCGGGCGAAGTTCTCATGAAGTTCTGCCGCGACTTTAACATCCCTTATGCCGAGACCCAGGCAGGCAAGAGCGCAACCAAATCTTCCTGCGAGTATAACTTAGGCGGAATCGGCGTAACCGGAAACAGCGCCGCAAACTCAATAGCAAGAAAGG
>Ga0129306_1001589_pt1 | contig 24602 bp, 19 predicted proteins | sample P827metagenome_FD_94438 | JGI IMG/M metagenome (GOLD analysis project Ga0129306, IMG submission 94438) | Capybara group fecal microbial communities from Wisconsin, USA - P827 metagenome | ecosystem: Host-associated > Mammals > Digestive system > Large intestine > Fecal | place: USA: Wisconsin... | reverse complement strand
TACCACTCGATCGCCGCTTTGCCGTCCTTTTTAAAGCCGTTGCCGTTTTGCAGCCACTCCGCTACTCGTTTGATGTTGCGGATCTTCTGGTCGGTGTCTTTGGTCGCGTCTACCCACTTTTGGTACCACTCCAGCGCCTTGGCGTCGTCGTTCGGAAGGTTCGCGCTGCCATAGCGGTACAGGTCCGCAATGAGCCCCGCAGCGGTACCGTCTCCGCCAATCACAATGGCTTTTTTATACCACTCGATCGCCGCTTTGCCGTCCTTTTTAAAGCCGTTGCCGTTTTGCAGCCACTCCGCTACTCGTTTGATGTTGCGGATCTTCTGGTCGGTGTCTTCGGTCGCATCTACCCACTTCTGATACCACTCAAGCGCCTTGGCGTTATCCTGCTTGATCTTGGCGCGGCTGTCGCCGCTGCGGTACTGATCGGCTTTGCTGGCGAAGAAGTCGACGACACTCTTGTCGCCGCAACGATGGGCGATCATGTACCACTCCCAAGCTTTTTCTTCGCTCGGCGTAAAGTCTTTTCCGTTCAACAGGTCATCAGCGATCCGCCGCGCCGTCGCCGCCGATTCGCGTTTCGGTTCTGGCTCCGGCGAGAATCCCCACCCCCAGTGATTAGCCCTCTGACTCTGACGCGGCCTTCTTTCGTCCTCCTTAGCCTGGTTCTCGACAAGCCGGCGGTACCAACTGAGCGCGGTGTCTTCGTCCTTTGTCACGTCGCGACCGTAGCGGTACATTTCAGCAAGTTCGCGCGCCGCGTCGGCCACGCCTTTTTCGGCAGCCAGGCTATACCATTCAAGCGCCTTGCCGATGTTCGCGGTAAAAGCGCCTCCCTGGCGCAGACGGCGGGCAACGATCAGGGCACAATCTCTATCGCCCTTTTCTACGGCTTTGCGATACCACTCGAGGGCTTTGTCCTCGCTTTTAGCGAAGCCGTCGCCTTTCAGGTAATTTTCGGCAACTTTCTTTGCGACTGTGCTGCCGCCGATTTTGAAAGCGGTGTCATACCATTTGAGGGCTTCGTCTTCATTTTTCGCAAAGCCGTCGCCGCGCAGGTACATCTCGGCAAGTTTTTGGGCGAGCGACTTGTCGCCGGCTTTGTACGCGGTTTCGTACCATTTCAGCGCGTTCTCCTCGCTCTTGGCAAAGCCCTCGCCCTTCAGGTACATTTCGGCAAGCTTTTGAGCAATCTTCTTATCGCCGGCTTTGTACGCGGTTTCGTACCATTTCAGCGCGTTCTCCTCGCTCTTGGCGAAGCCCTCGCCCTTCAGGTACATCTCGGCAAGTTTTTGTGCGACCGACGTATCGCCGGCTTTGTACGCGGTCGTGTACCATTCGAGCGCCTTTTCTTCGCTTTTGGCGAAGCCCTCGCCTTTGCGGTACATCTCGGCAAGTTTCAGCGGGATCGCTTTGTCCCCTTTTTCGTAAGAAAGACGGTACCACTCGAGCGCTTTTTGGGGATCTTTCGTAAAACCGCGGCCGGTGAGGAGCCGATCGGCCACTTCACCGGCAACTTCCGCGTGACCAAGATCGACCGCCTTGCGGTACCAGCCAAGGGCGCCCGTTTCGTCGTTCGCCGCCCGGCATTGATCGGCAAGCTGTTTGATCGCGTCAAGGTCGCCGGCGTTCGCTTTCTGCCGCAGTTCGGCGGTCTTTCGTTCGGACGCGCGCTGTGTTTCGTACACCTTCACTGCCGTGTCGTTTTCGGCGGCGCGCTTTTGCGCCTCTTTCAGGTCTTTCTGCGTCACCGCGGCCTTGAGGCGCAGCGGCGCGCAGCTCACAGTCACTTCCGCGGTGTTGTTCTTGCGGTCCAAAACGACCGTCTCCACGCATTTAAACCCGTCGACTTGGACATTGGAGGTGATGCGCTCGCTCCCGTCAGCGGTGCGGTGTTTTACGTCCTTATTGCTCAGGAGCATATCAAGGATGGCGTCGATGTCGCGTTCTTCAAGCTGCCAGACGAACGTTGCAAATTTCTTCGCGGCCAGTGCGCCCAGTTTGCCCTTGAAAAGCGGGCGGTAACGGCCGAATTCAAATGCGACCGTTGTTTCGGACTTTTTCGCCGCCAGCGTGGCTGTGTGATGATCGAGGTCGATGGAATAGCGGAAATCCGCTTCGGCCACGACCTCAACGCCGTCGACCATCTTGGGCGGCTCTTTAAGCTGCGTAATATGAACGACATTGCCGGCCCTGTTTGTCTTCCAGAACCCTTCCGATTGAAGAAGGCTCAAAAAATGCTCAAGATCCTCGCAGCATTCGATCGTTCTGACAAATCCGCCGAGATCGGCGCGGAGCTCCTTGGTCTTGGCGGGAACGAAGACGTTTCCCGATCCAGATGCCGTATTCGCACCGAAGCCGGAGCTTGAAAACGAGGGCGGAGTATAAGAGGGAGTTGTGTAAGAAGGAGTTGAATACAATTTTTCCATACTTTCTCTCATTCGTCTGTCCGCTTCCTCACGTTCTCTTCTCTGTCTTTCCTCATAATCCAGGAAAGCATGGAACTCGCTTTTAGAACTGAATCCGGACGGATAGTCCTGATAAGCATATCCCGGACATTGAGAAATCGCCAATGCCGACATCATCACACCTGTAAAAATGATCTTTTCATACCTGCCCATTATTCTCCAACCTCCTTATGCATTTTGAAGAGCCTGACGCTGTACCCGACAGAAATAAATATTATACACAACATGATCACATGTTTATCAGTGTTTTGAGAGTGTGCTTATCAGCGCCGCGGCGAAACGTTTTTTGTTCATGTATTCTTCTCTTTTCGATCGGTTGCGTACAGAGCAGATTTGTCCGCGCAACGGTTTTGTTACGCACGAATGAGCGGTCTCTTATGCAGCGCAGCTTGTAAAGCCGGCGCAAACTGTCTCACCGCGGGTCAAAAAAAGCTTTTTCAGAGCTGGGGATGACGACTTTAGTCGTCTTCAGCCAATGCGTGAAATGCAGCACGCTTTCGTTGGGCAAGACCGTGTTGCCTGCATTCTGGAGCATGAGGTTCTGCGTTACCAATGTATCATAGCAATTGAATAACGTCTTTCCTTGCCCCGCGCTTCTCGCATGAGCGTCTACTGCTGCAAACGAAGCCTTGAGAATGGAAAAGTCAACACTGAGATTATTGTTGGCAAACCCTTGCTGGTACCCTTGGGCCGCTTCATTCAATTCCTGGTCAGTGCTTCTTCTATAATGTTCTCCCGTCCAGGCGGTCCTGTCCTGTTTGATCTGTTTGCCTTTTTGCTCAAGCTCCTTGGCATAGGCAAGGACAAGGGGGCTGGCATCCTGATGGCGCCCTGCCTGGATCTCCAGCAGGCGGCCCATGAAATCTTTATAGTGCCTGGCGTTGTAGTTGGTGATGAACTGCACTTCACACAGCCGGCGCAGCACGTCCGGCGTCACGTTCAGATTCAGGAAGGCGCGGATATGCTCTGACATTGTCGGAGGAGCCCAACACATCGGATAGTTATCATCAATATTTTTCATCAAGTTTACGACGATGGTGGTCTTTGACCTTACAATGCCGCCGCCAAGCCGGTCGGAGACAAAGCTGCTGTCCCGCTTGGCGCAGGGAACGGGGGCGGGAGCGGCCTTGAGCCAGAGCACGTACCGCGCCAAGCCTTCGTTGAAGTCAGCAAGGATGCCTTTTTCCTGGAGCAGCCTGTTATGTGCCGCCAGAGTATCGTAACAGGCATAGAATGTCGTGCTTTGTCCGTTAGAGCTGATGTGGTCCGGGATCACGCGCAGCGATTCTTTTATCAGGGCAGTGTCGGCATCCCAGCCGTTTTCTTTAAAATATTTTTGAAGACGGTCGATTTCGTTTTGAATCTCCTCTTCATTCATTTTTGGCAGCGAGTCCCCCGCCCACGCGGCTCGTTCCTGTTTGATCGTTTCAGCCTGCTGCTCAAGTTCCTGCGCGTAGGCCAGCACCTGAGCGCTGACATCCTGCGCAGTATTGCCCTGTATCTTCTCCAGGCGAGCCATGAAATCTTTATACTGCCTGACGGTGTAATTGGCGGCAAACTGCGCTTCGCACACCCGGCGCAGCGCTTCCGGCGAGGCGTTCAGGTTCAGGAAGGCGCGGATGTGCTCTTCCATCACAGGCGGCGCCCAGCACATGACCGCATTTTCATCAAGAGCGGCTTTCAATTTGGCGATGTTGATTTTGGGGATGTGGGGATTTTCCCTGTAGGGTACGCTTACAGCGCCCGCCGATCCCGATCGGCCCCCTTTGGCCGTGTTTTTTCCTGCCCGCACGCTCGCCCCACTCCCCCCCCCGCCACGAGAGCCGAAAAAGACTCCCCGTGAGGGCAGAGGAACAGAATTGTAGGAAGGCGTGTAAGAACTGCCGGAATTTGTCTTATAAGGCCTGGGGGCGTAAGGGCCTGTCCCGCTCCAATAGTTGACGAAGTCCTCAGGCGTGACCGGAGCAGGAGGCGTATAGCCATAGTCGTATGCAAAAGCAGATGACGCGAACAGCAAACCAACAGCCCAAAGGGAGAGGAACACAACTTTACTGCACTTTTTGACCGACATGATCACATCGACCTCCTTTGGATCCGATCCCGGTTGCCTTCAGAAGCGGGCGACCCGGCCGGGCGTTTCTTGCTCATAGCGTTGCTATACGTGATTATATGCCTGAAATTTTATCAAACAGAGCGCCGGTTATCAATGTGCCGGCGTCACCGTTTGCCGAAGCGGCTCCAGCGCCGTTTTTTTCGCGCTTCACACCGTCGCCGGGGGCGCGGTCAGCGTTTTAAAAGATCGTGAGGCGTGGACAAAAACAGCGGCTTCCCGCAGAGGTACAGGGCGGGAAGCCGCTATTCTTGTTGACTCATGATTTCTTTGAGTCTTAGGGGCTTTGGGCCTTTGTGTCGGCTTTGAATTAAAGGCTTCCTCGCGCTACGACAGCCCGGCGGCGCGGCTGATGCGGTCGCGCAGGGCGCGTCCCAGTCCGGCGGCGGGCGGCCACTCGGCCACGATGGGCAGGCCGTCGCTCTCCAGTTCGCGCAGCGCCGAAAACAGCCCGTGCGCATACGCTTCGTAGCTGCCAAAGCGCAGTTCACGCTCCGGGGCCGCTGCGGGAGCGAGCACGCCCATGTAGCAGAAGCGCGGCGGCCAGGCGAACGCCTGATCTGGCGCCCACACGCGCACCTCCACGCTTGGGGCGTAGTGGCGGTAGCGTGTGCCGGGCGAGCGTTTCAGCTGGTTGGCGCCCACAGGCAGCGCCACTTCGCCCAAAAAGGCTTGCAGCGCCTCCATCGGCACGCCGCCGGGACGCAGCAGCACGGGCACCGTGTCGGTCACGTCCAGCACCGTGGATTCCACGCCCACGCGGCATTCGCCGGCGTCGAGGATGAGGGCCACGCCCGATCCCAGGTCATCGGCCACGGTGCGCGCGTTCGTCGGGCTGGGGCGTCCGCTTCTGTTGGCGCTCGGGCCGGCCACGGGCACGCCGCAGGCGGCGAAAAACGCCAGCGCCGCGGGGTAGTCGGGCATACGACAGCCGACGGTGGACAGCCCGCCGCGCGCCTCCTTGGAAACGCAGTCGCGCGCCGGCAGCACCAGCGTCAGCGGCCCCGGCCAAAAGTGCTCCATCAGCCGGCGCGCCCGCATGTCCACATAGGCGGCCCGCTCCACCGACTCGGGGTCGGGAAAGTGCAAAATCAGCGGGTTGTCGGACGGGCGGCCCTTGGCGGCGTAGATTTTTTTCACAGCCGCCCCGTCAAGCGCGTTGCCACCCAGCCCGTACACCGTCTCGGTGGGAAAAGCCACCAGTTCGCCGGCGCGTATCAGCCCCGCGGCGCGGGCGATCACGGCCGGGTCGGGGTTCCAGAAATCGACGGGCACGACGCGGTCATAGTCAGACACGGTACGCGCCTCCTTCGTAGCGGCTCATGAAATCGCGGCGGTAGTCGCCGAAGCGGCCTTCGATGATGGCCTGCCGCGCTCCGGCCACGAGCTTCACGAGAAAGTGGATGTTGTGCCACGAAAGCAGCCGCACGGCCAAGATCTCGCCGGCGCGGTAGAGGTGACGCACGTAGGCGCGCGTGAAGTTTCGGCACGCGTAGCAGTCGCACTCGGCGTCGATGGGCGAAAAATCTTCGGTGTACTGGGCGTTTTTGATGTTCATGCGGCCGTCGTGCGTGAAGACGGTGCCGGTGCGCCCGTTGCGTGTGGGCAGCACGCAGTCGAACATGTCGACGCCGCGGGCGATGCCCTCGATCAGGTTGGCCGGGTGCCCCACGCCCATCAGGTAGCGCGGCTTATGCGCGGGCATGTGCGGCATGAGGTTTTCGAGGCAGCGGTACATCTCGGCATGACTTTCGCCCACCGACAGGCCGCCGATCGCGTAGCCGGGAAAGTCCATGGCCGCAAGCTCGTCGGCGCAGCGGGCGCGCAGATCGTCGAACAGGCCGCCCTGCACGATGCCGAACAGCGCCTGGTCGGCCCGGGTGTGGGCGGCCTTGCAGCGAGCGGCCCAGGCGAGCGTTCGCGCAACGCCGTCTTCGGCTGAGCTGCGCGTGCAGGGCAGTTCCACGCACTGGTCGAAGCACATGGCGATGTCGGCGCCCAGCTTTTCCTGAACCTGCACAGCCAGCTCCGGCGTCATCATGTATTTGGTGCCGTCAAGGTGCGATCGAAACTCCACGCCGTCGTCCATGATCTTGTTGATCTTCGCCAGCGAGAACACCTGAAAGCCGCCGCTGTCGGTGAGCACCGGGCGATCCCAGTTCATGAAGCCGTGCAGCCCGCCGGCTTTGGCGATCAGATCGGGGCCGGGGCGTAAAAACAGGTGATACGTGTTGGACAGGATGATTTTGGCGTCGATGGCCCGCAGCTCGTCGGGGCTCATCGACTTGACGGAGGCCTGCGTGCCCACGGGCATGAACACAGGCGTGGGGATGACACCGTGCGGCGTGACGAACTCGCCGGCGCGCGCACCCGTCTCCGGGTCGACGGCGATCAAACGATATTCAAACATGATGTGCTCCTTTGGAAAAGTCAAAACAAAAACAAGGCGAAGACCCTAACGCCATAAGAAAAACAAAGGGGAAACATCACACGAGCGCCAAGCCCTCACCGACATATTTATCTTAAGGAGACGCTGATAAATTCCTCATCTCCTGCGAAACGCTGCCCGAGGGGGTTCTCCACTGTGCGGAAGCGCGTCTCCGAGGCCGCTTTCGGGCCGTTTTTTCAGCCCGCGTATTTTCTCAAGGTCGTTTCGCTGGTCAAAAAACGCATAACGTGATCAAAGAGGCGTCTCCTTAAAGTTTTTCTTTGAGTCCTTCGGGTCTTTGGGTCTTCGTGTTGATCCGGTTTTAAACGCTCTTACTCCGCAAAACCCCAGAAGCGCATGTTGTTCTGCCAGATTTGCTCCACCGTGTCGTCGAGATCCATGTCCTTGATCTCGGCGATCTTGCGGTAGACCAGCGGCACGTTGCACGGCTCGTTGCGCGTGCCGCGAAACGGCACCGGCGCCATATAGGGCGAGTCGGTCTCGCACAAAATGCGCGAAAGCGGCACCCCGGCGGCCACGTCGCGCAGAGGCTGGCAGCTTTTGAACGTGATCATGCCCGTAAAGCCGATCATCCAGCCCAGATCGAGCGCTCGTTTCGCGTCGGCGGCCGAGCCGTTGAAGCAGTGCAGCACCGCGTGCTCCGGCGCAAGCTCCGGCGTCAGCAGCTTCCAGAAGTCGTCGTAGGCGTCGCGCACATGGAACACCACCGTTTTGCCAAGCGCTTTGGCGGCCTCCAGCTGCGCCACAAGGCACGACTGCTGCTGTTCACGCGTGGAAAAGTCGTAAAAATAGTCCAGCCCGATCTCGCCCCAGGCGCGCACTTCCGGCTGCTGAGCCAGCTCCAGCAGCTCCGGGGCCACCTCGTTCGGCATGGTGCGCGCTTCGTGCGGGTGTACGCCGACGACGGCAAACAGGCCGTATTCGGCGTAGTCGCGGCACATCTGCACGGCTTCGGCGCTGTCGGCCAGGTCTGAGCCGATGGCGCCCATTTTCAGCACGCCGGCCGCGCGGGCGCGTTCAAACACCGTGCGGGCCTCGCCGCGCAGATCGGCGTTGTTCGGATGACAATGACTGTCAATGTATCTCATTACTGTTTCGATCTCCTTCGCGGCAGGGGCGTTTTGTTCCACGTGGAACATCGCGCCGCGCCGCCTGTTTTTTATCCCAGTCGCTCCCTAGTATAAGGAAAAAAGCGCGGTTTGGCAAATCGCCGCGGGCATGACCGGCAAGAACGCCGGCGCCTTCGGGGGCGCTCTTTAACGGACATGGCACCTTGCTTTTCCGCTGCCGGGCGCTTATACTGAACAAAAATCAAAAAAGGGGGAAGAAATACCATGAAAAGGGATATGTTTTTAAGGAACACGCTGACGCTCAGCCATATCTATTACGGCGCCTACTCAAAACATATCGGCGCTGCCGCCGGCATTTTAACGCTTGTCCAGAACAACGGCCAGCCTCTGATCGGGGAAAAGATCATTTCGCTCGTCAAAAGCGGCACGCTGAGTATGGAGTCTGGGGCCTTCTGCCTCTATCTGCTCGAACTGGTGTTCATTTATATGCTTATCTTCATTTTACACGGCATCCGCCGCATCGCCGTCCTGGACGACAACATTTATTATTCGCGCAACACCGCCAGAGCCTTCGTTTATATCATTCTTCCCGTGCGGCTCATCTCCCTTCTGATGCAAGTGTGGGGCGGTTTGAACAGCGGATTGGGATTTGTTCCCTTCGGCGCCGCCCTTTTTGTCAGTTCGGTCCTCTATTACATGCTTATTTTCAAATGCCGCTGCAGCAAAGAGGATGAGGACGACCTCTGGGGCGAATACGTCGGTCGGGACAGAGCGATCGTCATGCCCAACCCGCTTTCGGAAAAGCCGATGAGCGAATACAGGCGGGAGGAGAGTTATCTGGCATACCGACAGCACGCTGACGGCGGCGAGCCGTGGCTGACGCTGGCCGTGTCTCCCGGAGCGTCGGAGGCAAAGATCCTTGCAGCGTATGCCGCGATCCTGGCCGAATGCGAACGCGCCGGAGACTCGGGGCGCAGACAGCTGGCCCTGCTGGCGCTGCAGGAATTGAAGCGCCGCGGCTGTGTCCGTCTGTAAAAAAGCGGAAGGGAAGGAGCAAATATGAAAAAACTGATTTTTCTTGCCCTGGCGGCAGCGTTCTTTTTAGCGGCATCCGCGGCCGCGTCCGCCGAAAACGCGCCGACACCGGCACCGCCGCAAAACGGACAAGCGCCCGAGAACGCCAATGCTGAACAGCTCTTTGAGCTTGGACAAAAATACAAAAAGGGCGATGGCGTGGCCAAAGACCTCGACAAAGCGTTTCAACTCTACGAAGCCGCGGCGAAACAGGGGCATGTCGAGGCTCAGGCATGCCTTGGCGTCTGCTATGCTCTGGGCGAGGGCACAGAAAAAGACATGGCACGGGCCAATGAACTGTTTCAGTCGAGCGCGGCGAAAGGCAGCCCGCGGGGGCTTTTCAACCTTGGCGTTTCGTACGACAGGGGCCTCGGCGTCCCCCGTTCGCTGACCCAAGCACAAGAATATTACCGCGCCGCGGCAGAGAAAAACTTTGCCCCCGCGCAGTACAATCTGGGGATGATGTACGAACGAGGCGACGGCGTGCCCCAAGACTTCGAGAGCGCGCTGAATTGGTACCGCCGCTCCGCGGAACGCGGACAGGTGAAAGCGCAGATGCGCCTCGGCTCCTTTTATTACATCGGCCATCATGTGCCGGTCAACTACGCCGAGGCGGTCAAATGGCTGCGCATGGCGGCCGAACAGAACGACACCAAGGCGCAGGGGCTGCTGGTCGCCTGCTATTTCAAAGGGCAAGGCGTCGAAAAAGACTATGTCGAGGCGTTCAAATGGGCGCAGCGCGCCGCCGCCGACGACAACGCCCCGGAGATCCAGAGCGCTCTCGCCAGCATGTATGAAAACGGCCTCGGCACGGAAAAGGACATCGAAAAAGCCAAAGAATGGTACGCGCGCGCAGCCCGCAACGGAGATGCCCTATCGGCGGAGAAGCTGAAGAGCCTGAACGAAAAAAGCCCCGCGCCCAAACGGCGCGATCCCGGCGCGGACGCCGACACGCTGCGCTCGATATTTGGCATACGGAGAAGATGACTTTTCTCCGCGACAAACCCGCCGGATTGGTGTAGAATAAGCGCGGCAACCCGCAGCAACTTTCATTATCAAGGAGGAAATAACCGTGAACGAAGTCATCAAAGCCATCATCGAGCGCCGCAGCTGCAAGAAGTACAAGCCCGACGCCGCCGTGCCGCAGGAGCTGATCGAGCAGGTGATCGAGGCCGGCACCTACGCCGCCAGCGGCATGGGGAAACAGGCGCCCATCATCGTGGCCGTGACGAACAAGGCCCTGCGCGACCGCCTCAGCGAGGTGAACGCCGAGATCCGCGGCAACGCCGGACAGGACATGTTCTACGGCGCGCCCGTGGTGCTGGTGGTGCTGGCCGACAAAAATGTGCCCACGCATGTGTACGACGGCTCGCTGGTGCTGGGCAACATGATGCTGGCCGCGCACTCGCTGGGCCTGGGCAGCTGCTGGATCCACCGCGCGCAGCAGACGTTCGAGCGCGACGAGTTCAAGGCCGTTCTGCGCGAGCTGGGCGTGGAAGGCGACTACGAAGGCGTGGGCAACCTGGTGCTGGGCTACGCTGCCGACGCTCCCAAGCCCGCCGCGCCGCGCAAGGCGAACTGGGTGTACTGGGCCAGGTAAGCAGAAAAGTTACGACAAAAAGCGCCGGCCGGCGCGTCCTTTTGGGGGACGTTCCGGCCGGCGCTTGTTTATGCGCGGGGGCGTTATTTGCGGGGCTTGAGCGAGTCGCGGTAGATCTTCTCCACCACTTCCGGCGTGGCCTCGACGGGAGCCAGATCGAGCAGGCCGCCCAGCGACGGCGTCTCGCGCGTCAGGCGCACCAGCTTGGCCACATCGGCGTCGGTGTAGCCCATGTCGGCCAGCTTCTCGGGCACGCCCATCTTGAACATCCACTGCTCCACCGCGTCGGCGGCGGCAGCGGCGTTGGCCGGATCGGCCGTGATATTGCCGGGCAGCATGGGGCGCAGCACGTTCGCCAGCGTCTCGCAGCTGACGGGCCAGCAGGCTTCCACCACGGAGGGCAGGATCATCGCCAGGCCCAGGCCGTGCGTCAGCGTGGGCTTGATGGCCGACAGCGGATGCTCCAGGCCGTGGGTAAGGTGCAACATGCCGTTGTCGAAGGCGATGCCGGCGATCATCGAAGCGTAAAGCAGGAAATAACGGGCCTCCAGATCGGCGGGGTTGACCACGGCGCGGGGCAGGTACTTGTCCACAAGGCGCACCGTCTCCTCCGCCAGCAGGATGGTGTAGGGCGAGGCGAACACCTTGGTGGTCGCGGCCTCGACCACGTGGTTGACGGCGTCGATGGAGACATACTTGGTCTGGTTGGCGCTCAGGCCGGTCATCAGCGCCGGATCGTCGATGGCGAAGGTGGGATAGATGCAGTCGTAGGCGATGGCGGGTTTGAAGTCCTTCTCGAGGATGGTAGCCACGGCAAAGCGGTCGACCTCGGTGCCTGTGCCGTGCGTCAGGTTGATGGCCACGATCGTGGCGGCGTGCTCGGGCGTGAACTTGTACTCATACAGGTCGCGGGCCGTCTTGTCGGGGTACTCCAGCAGGATGGCCGCGCTCTTGGCCGTGTCGATGGGGCTGCCGCCGCCGATGCCGAACACCGCCGTGGCGCCGATGCCTTTGCCCAGCGCGACTGCCTCGTCGATGCCGTCGACGGTGGGGTTGGGCGTGACTTTGTCATACAGGGCGTAGTTGATGTTGTGCGCGGCAAACGCCTTGGTGACGTGATCCCAGGAGCCGGTGCTCTTGTAGGAGCCGCGGCCGGTGACGACCAGCACGTTCTTCACGCCCTTGGCGGCCAGGGCGGCGCAGATGTCGTTCACCTTGGCGATGGCACCCACGCCCAGGTAGCACGTGGTGCGCGACAAGATGGTCTTGACCTCATTGATGTTGATGTTCTTTTCCCACATAGTATGGTTCCTCCTTGACGGGGGCGGTCGAACGCCGCGCCCTTTATGTGAATGATATCACAATACACCATACGTCAGGGATTGTCAATGCATACAGTGTACAAAATCTGTATTTTCCGCGGCACAGCAAAGACACGCCGCCGTTCGCGTCGGGGCTTAGGAGACTCTGATGAATTCGCACGCGCCTCGTCGTGTCTTTCGCCGCCTGGCTGCGTCGAAGCACGCCCTAAAGGACGAGCTTCGCGTCGTCACCACAACACCGCTATGTTTCTTCGCTTCTCCTTGTCAGACGACGAAATCCCTCGACAGGTCATCTGGCTCATTTCATGGGTGTCTCCCTAAAAAAGACAGTCCGGCCGCGTCCAGGCCTTTGCCTGAAGACAAAAAACGGCGCGCCGGAGAGCGGGCATCTCTTCGGCGCGCCGCGGTCATATCCGTTCATCGCAACGATCGATCAGGCGAAATACCGCCCGGTCAGCACCGCGACGGCCTCGCGCAGCGTCGTCTCGGTGCCCACGTTGCCGGGAAAGATCACATAGGGGATGGCCGGGAAACGGCTTTCCGCTCCCGTGCGCCAGACGGGCACGCCCGGCCTGATCTGCCCCAGCACCAGCGCGCTCCGCACGCCCAGCGCTTTTACGGCCACGTCGCGAGCGGTGCTGCCGCCTTTGACGACCACAAAGGCCGGCGGGGTCTTCAGCCCGCCCACCAGGCGCTGCACGCCGTCGCTGATGGCCGCCGACCATCGCAGCGCGCTTTCGGCCGTGTCGCCGGCAACGCTCAAAGGGGCGCGGCAGGTGAAGCTCACCGCCGTTTTGCCGGCGGCGATGATCCGCTCCTCTTCCGCCACGCAGCGGCGCACCTCGGCGGCGAACGCGGTTTCACCGTCGAGCACCGCGTCGGAGTTGAAGGCCACGGGCACGACGTTTTCCAGTTTCAGCAGCTCTTCAAGCTGCGTCGTCGTCTTTTGCGTGTGGCTGCCCACCACGACCAGGCCGCCGTTTGCGCACTCGCCGCGGCTCAGCTGCGTTCGCGTCAGAAGCGGGATGTCGCTCACGCCGGCCATCACTTTGATCAGGCTGGCGGCGCTGCTGATGATGAACGTTTTGCCGCGCGCCATCGCCCGGTAGAGCGCTATGGCAAAAGCTTTCAGATCGGCGTAGCAGACGGCGTCGACGCAGATCTTGTTAAAACCGCGCACGGTCATCAGCTTCTGTTCGATGCCGTCGATATCGGCGCCGCGCAGCTGCTCCAGCGGGATGTGCAGCACATCGGCGGCTTTGAAGGCGCCGCCCGTTTTTTCTTCGATGTAGTCGGGGAGGAAGGAATGCGTGTAGGCAAACGCGGCGTCTTTGGCAAATTCCGTCCCCGCGGCGGGCGTCAGTTCGTCGCCCTGCAGAACGTAGTGCTCGCCGCCGAGCGTGAAGCGCCCGCCTTCCAGAAAGAACGGGCAGAACACCTCGCCGTCGACCGCGCGGCGTGTGTCGGCTTCCTGACTCTCGCGCAGCACTTCCGTTTCCAGCGGATAATGCCCGCGCAGCGTGGAGTCGCAGCGGCTGAGATACAGATAGGGCACGCCGGCTTCGCGCGCGGCCGCTGCACAGTTGGCCGCAGCCTCGGAAAGCGCGCGGCGGGCTTCCGACGGCGTCAGCGCGCGGCTGTTGGTGAGGACGAAAAACAGCTTGTCCGGCGCGGCAAACGCCTCGCGAAAATGTGGCGCGCTCCAGTCGGTGTAATAGACCACGTCGTGAAGCGTCTGTCCGCCCAGCGGATCGTCATCGAGCGCGACGAGTTTGGCCGGACAGTTGGCGATCTGGGCGTCCAGCAGCCGTGTGAGCCTGGCCTCGTCGACGGGCGACGGGCGCAGCGCTTCGTGAGCTTTCATGATCCTCTTCCTCCTTTGTGAAATCTGAACAGACGCGCGCCGGGAGCCGCACAGGCCCTTCCGCAGGTGCGCGGCGTTGCCAATGATCGTTCTTCTTCGCGTCCTTTGAGTCTTTGCGGCTTCGTGCCGGGTTTGGTTTAGTCCGACAGCGCGCGCAGCAGCGCCGCGCAGCCCTCTTCGATGTCGTCCAGCGCCGCGTCGAAGTCGCGCGTGTACCACGGGTCGGCCACTTCGTCGTTTCGACCGGCGAAGCTCAAAAGCAGCGACACCTTGCCGGCGTGCTCCCCGGCCAGGCGCTGCATGTTGCGCACGTTGGCCCGATCAGCGCACAAAATGTGATCGGCGCGGGCACAGTCGCCCCGCGAGGCCTGACGGGCGGCATGGGGCGGGCAGGAGTAACCGCGGGCGGTGAGGGCGCGTTTCATCGGCGGATAGATGTCATTGCCAAGCTCCTCGGTGCTGGTGGCCGCAGAATCGACGGCAAATAGGGCGGAGGCTCCCGCGCGGCGCGCCATCTCCTCAAAAACGACCTTCGCCGCCGCCGAGCGGCAGATATTGCCATGGCAGATGAATAACAGGTTGATCATGATCTCATCACTCCGAAATGATCTGGCGGGCCGGGCATTTGCCTTTTGGCGCCGCAGCGGCGGGATCGCGCCAGGCGCCTGTGCCGAAACAAAGCTCCGAGGAAACGCCGATCGTTCCGCCCGCGCCCGCACGTTGCCGTTATCTTAGATTAAAACCCCGGCGCCGTCAATTGCCGCGCACCGGGGCCGTTATCAGGAGAAGGCCCGGCACCGATCGCCCCCCGCCAAAAACGCCGCCCGGAGCGTGCGTTTTCCGGGCGGCGCTGTGGATGCCTGTGTGTATTCAGCTGTACCACTGAGAGCGCCGGCCAGCTTATCCGCGCCGATGCCGCTCTCTCGATCAAAACGCCGCTTGCCGCTCCACAGCGGGAACAAAAAGCGGCGTTCTTTTCAAAGCAGTCTCTTTTTGAGGATCCTCTCCGCCGGGATCTCAACGCAGTTCCGCGAGATGCCAGCGATCAGGGCTGTTGTCGTCAAGGAGAGAAGATAATAGACATAAGGACTCAGACTGAGCCCGCTTTCGACATGCAGGACCGCGATGAGCGCCTGCTGCACCGTCCAGCCCCACAAATACAGGCCATAAGCAATATTGTGAACGCTGAAAAACTGGAGGCGCAGGGGCGGCAAATGCAGCCCCGCCGCCAGGACTGCGCAGGGCAGGATGACGACTGTGCCCGCCGCCCTGTACGGCTCGGGAAGAAGCCTGACAGCGATATAGAGCGGGAGCCAGACTGCCGGCCGGCACAGCCGCTCCCATTTGGCATACGCGATGAGGCTGCCTGTCAGAAAAAACGATGCCACGTTGGAAATGGGAGGGATCGAGATCCCATAGATCCGCAGACGAAACTGAGGCCAGAAGGCGACTTTGGCGATCGTGCAGAGCATTGCCAGCAGAACGGCCGAAGTGTAAACGGGGAGCCGCAGGCGGGAAGGCAAACGAAGCACACACCACATGCCTGTTCCCGCTATGGCGTACAGCGCGAACTGAACAGGCAAAGACCACAGAGAAGCGTTGACAAGGGCTTGAAACGGGTTTCTGAGGAAAATCCCCGGAAGGAAGTATTCCGTTTTCAAAAACATATTGTGAAAGAGGAACCGCCAGCAGTCAGAAAAATATCCACAGAGCGGATCCTGGGTAAAAAGGGGGCCGATAACAAAGACGGTCACAAACAGATAGAACCATAATGCCGGAAAGATACGGATCGCGCGACGCTTGAAAAAACGGGAAAGCGAGGTCTCGCGAAGGCAGCTTTGCGTCACGAGATACCCGACGACGACGAAGATCATCTTCGCGCCCAGCGGGTCGATCAACGTCTCGAGCCATCCGGGCATCGGCTGGCGCAGCAGGGCAAACTGGTGTGCGAAGATCACCTTGCAGGCGCCGAGCATGTTGAGCAGGATAAAGTTATTATTGCGCTTATCTGTCATGAACTTCTCCTAATTTCATCCTTTCCTTTGTGCGGATCGTTGCAATGCGCAGGTGCGCGGCTGAAGATACGTTTCACAGTCCAGCCTGTCCGCCGCCTGCCAACTGTGACGGACAGCGCCTCGCCAGCTGCGTTCGAGGAGCGGGCGCAGCCGCAGGAGGCAGCACATGCTGTGCCGGCGGAAACGCGCAGGCGAAGCGCAGGGATCTGCCCTGGCAAAAGCGGGACGACCATGCCCCCGAGCCTGAAACTCAAAAAAGGCACCGAACAGCCCGCCGTGCCATTCGGCGCCCCGCTCGCGGCGGAAAGCAGCAGGCAGGCACTCCGCACGGCAGACCGCGGATCACAGCTGTCCTTCTCCTGCCAGGCTTCACAAAAAACAGCATACTCAAAACCGGGAGCTTTTACGATCAGCTTGAAGCCCTGCAAATGCAGAGGTGTCAGGGAAACGCTGCTCGATCCGTCCGCGCCCTGTCGGGTCTTTCGCCGTCTGGCTGCGTCGAAGCTCGCCCTAAAGGACCAGCTTCGCGTCGTCAACACAGCCCTGCTATGCCTCCTCGCTCCTCCCTGCCAGATGACGAGATCCCTCGGCAGGTCATCTGACTCATTTAATCAGTGTCTCCTTAGTGAAACATCAACTTACTGCGTGTTTGCGCGCACCTGAAACATCAACAGTTTGGCATGCATTTTATGGCCGAAACGGCAGAAAACTCCCGCTCCCCCGGTCGCGCCACCTCGTCCGTCACCGGCAGCCCGGCGTCGGCCGGCCGAACAGCGCCACAAAGCGCGGAAACTCTGCAAAACGGTATTTGATGATCGCGGATCATGATTTTCTGAGACGAAAAGCCTTCAGACAGGCAGGCTCAACCCCTCGAGCAGCCGCCCAAGACGCCCGGCAGCCTCCCGCAGGATGGGGATCGCCTTCTCGACAACGTCTTCCGTCATCCTGTCAGAGACGCCCGACAGGCACAGCACGCCCCGCAATTTGCCGTCGGCGCCGAACACGGGAAAAGAGATCCCCATCGAGCCCACGTTGTGATCGCCGTCGGTGCGGCAATACCCAAGAGCCTTCGTCCCCGCCACGACCGCTTCAAGCGCCTCCCGCGTGACGGCGCTGTAGGGCGTTTCCGGCACAAAAGGCGCTTCGGCGAAAACCTGTTCGCGCAGCTCCTCTCCGCCGAAAGCCAACAGGACTTTCCAGATCGATCCGAACGGATAACGGCTCTCCGACCCTTCGGGCATGATATAGCGCACCTGCGACCGGCTCTCGACAGCGCACATGCAGAAGCGCCTGTCGCCGCGGCGAACGTGGAAGCTGATGGTCTCGCCCAGTTTCTCCATGACCTCCGACAAGACGGGGCGGATGATGCTCAGGCACGACGCTGTGCGCTCATAGGCTTTTCCCAGCGTCAACAATCTCGGTCCTAACGAATATAAGGCCAGCTCCGGATCATAAACGAGATAGCCCTTCATGCACAAGGTGCCGCACAGGCGCATCACGCGCGATTTGTTCAGCCCAAGCGCCCGTCGCAGTTCGCTCAGCCCCACGCCCCTTTCCGCCTCGCCCAGATAATCAAGGATATCCAGGCTGGCCGACAACGAGGCGTTGTAACGCTCCGACTCCTTGCTCGACGGCCGGTTTTGAAATTCATCTGAGATAACGATAGCTGCTCCTCCTCCCTTTCAAATAAACCCCTGTCCTGCTCGCCGTATTATAGCAGCGGGCGGGCTTTTCTTTTTCGGGAAACTGATCCTGAAAAAATCCTTGACAAATAAAACCTTTTCAGGCAAAATGAACGTGTTAAAAATAGACTACAGGTCTGAAATAAGATTATATCATCAATGTTTAATTTTTGTCCACCGCAAAGGAGCGGATCGTCGTGGAAAAAGAACTCACTCTTGAACCAGCTTTTGCCAGGTGGCTTGAGGAAACATATAAAGAGCTGCACCGCCACCCTGAACTTGGCATGAACGTTCCCTGGACGACACAGTTCGTGCGCGAGCGCGGCGCCGACATGGGGCTGACTGCCCGCGAGCTGCCGGGACTGAAAACGGGCGCGGTGTTCGTGATCGAAGGCGCCCAGCCCGGGCCTGTGCTGGCGCTGCGGGCCGACATGGACGCCCTGCCCATCACCGAAGCCGCGCCCGTGGAATACCGCTCACAAAACGACGGCGTCATGCACGCCTGCGGTCACGACCTGAACACGACGGTCATGCTTGGCGTGATGAAACTGGCCGTGGAGCGCAACTTTGCCGCTCACATGAAAGGATCGCTCAAGTTCATCTTCCAGCCCGGCGAGGAAACGCTTGAAGGCGCCAAGGCGATGATCGATGCCGGCGTGCTGCACGATCCTGAGGTCGATATGCTGCTGATGTCGCACGGCGATCCCGATATGCATGTCGGCGAAATGGGCGTATTCCGCGAGTTTTCGCATGCCAACTCCGATGAGTTCATCATCGAGCTGCGCGGCAAGGGAGGTCACGGCGCCCGTCCGTATCAGACGCAGGACCTGATCGTTGCCGGCTCGCGCCTTGTTGAGGCATTCCAGACGATCGTCTCGCGCGACATCGACGGCCGCGAGTGCGCGGTGCTGTCTGTGTGCAGCTTCAACGCCGGCTCCGCGTCAAACATTTTGCCAAGCAGCGCGCGCCTCAGCGGCACGGTGCGCACGTTCAGAAAAGACGTGCAGGCCACGGTCATGAAGCGTATGAAAGAAATCTGCGACGGGGTCGCCGCGATGTTCCACATCGGCGTCGACCTGGAATACCTCGTCGGCGCGCCCTCGTGTCCCATTGACGAGCGTGCCGAAGATCTTCTCCGCAATGCCGGCAGGGCGCTTCTGGGGGCAAAAAATGTCAAAGAAATGAAGACGCGCACCGGCGGTGAGGATTTCGCCTTTTACGCTCAGCTCAAGCCGGCGGGTGTGATGCGGCTTGGCATCACGACACCGGGGCAAGAGCGCAAGGGTTCGACGCACTCGCCCACGTTCCAGCCCGATCTGCGCGCGCTGCCTGTCGGCCTCCGCGTCGTCGCACGCGCCGCGATGGATCTTTTATTTTGAGCCCAGCCATAAGCAGGAAAGGAAATAACGAAAACATGGACCAAATGGAAGCGTATTCTTATCTGGACGACCCTTCAGCCGTCCCGGTCGAGCTGGCGTCAGACACGCATAATCAATGGTCGCACACGCTTGAGCTGCCGCCCGACCAGGAAGAGCGTGCCATGCGGCTGCACCGCGAGAGCATCGTCATCGATCTGCATGAACATCCGCACCGCCTGGCGGCGAACATGCAGCGCGACTTTGAGACGTATGCGCGCAGCGGACGCATCGCCTGGGGGTTTGCAGGGCTGAAACTGTCGGGCATGACCGCCTGTGTCAACGGGTACGGCGGCAGTGCCGGCCGCAGGAGCAGCCCCAATTCGTGGCAGTTTGAAGACATCATCTGGGACCTGGGCATCCGTCAGGCCGACCTGATGAAACACCCCGACGTGACGATCGCCGCCACGTGCGTCGCCGATATCTACCGTGCCAAGGAGACAGGGCGCTGCGCAGTCTTCGCCGATGTTGAAAACGCCGGGATCATCGGCAACGAGATCGACCGCCTCGACGTGCTCTACGGACTGGGCGTGCGGGTGCTGGGTCTGTCGTACAATCAGCGCAATACGATCGCCGACGGCTCGTCCGAGGACTATGACGCCGGCCTCAGCAAATTCGGGCGCAAAGTCGTGCGCCGCATGAATCAGCTCGGCATCCTCATGGATTTTGCTCACAGCGGCGACCGCGCCATTCTCGACACGCTCGAACTTTCGGACGCGCCGTGCTGCGTCAGTCACTCGATCCCCCGCGCGCTGCGCGATCACCCCAAGGCGAAAAGCGACGAATTGCTGAAAAAGATCGCCGAGGCCGGCTGGGTCTTCGCCATCCAGTCGGTCCCCAACGTCACGAGCGACAAGCCGTATCAGTCGATCTTCGACATCGCCGACCAGATCGATCACTGCGTCGAGGTGATGGGGATCGATCACGTCGCCATCGGCACCGATGCGTTTTTCGGCAGTCATCTCGATCTGCACCGCTGCATCTCACGGATGATGGGACACCCGGATGTCCCCTGGCCCGGCGATCACGTCGATTATCTGGAAAATCCCGCCGAGATGCCCAACCTCACGCGCGTGCTCGTCTCCCGCGGCTACTCTGACGAGGACATCAAAAAGATCATCGGCATGAACGTCGTGCGTCTTTTTGAAAAAACGATCGGCTGAGGACGCAGAGGCTCATGAAAAACTTTCACAGTGACCTGATCTGGTCAGTGCTGCTCATCGTGCTGAGTATCGCGATCTATGGCTACAGCGGCACGTTCGACTCGGTGTCCGAGGCCGTGCATCCGCTGGCCAAGTCGTCGGTCTACTCGCGTATCTGGGCTGTGGTGCTGTTTTTGCTGTCGCTGGCCTTGCTTTTGCGCACGCTCAAAAAACGCGACATGGCTGCAGGCGCCCCGCTTTTCACATTTGCGGCTGTCCTTTCTGTCGCCGCCTTGGTGCTGTATCTGTTCGGGCTCGACTATCTGGGGTTTGCCCCCTGCACTGTTATTTTCCTGACCCTGCTGATCACTTACTATCACTGGCTGTCGCTGAACGCGCAGGAGCGAAAAACGGCCCGTATGGGCGTGCAGTGCGCCAAGTTCTTTGCGATGTCGCTGCTTTTGACGGCGATCTTCTATTTTATCTTTGGCCGCGTGCTCAGCGTCTACCTGCCCGTCGGCTCGCTGATCGAACCGCTCATTTATTAGGTTTATCAGGCTTTTCCTTTCGCGTTCGCGAAAGTCATTTTTCCCTTCAAAGGAGTGTCGTCTCATGAAATCTCGTCGTTTTCTGTCGCTCGTCCTCGCGTTCGCTCTTGCCCTGACCGGAGCTGCGCACGCGGCTGACTTTCCCCGCCGTCCGCTCAAAGTTGTGGTACCGTTTGGCGCGGGCGGCAGCGGTGACCTCACCATCCGCACGCTGCTCAAGTTCGTCAACTTCGGTCAGCCCGCGGTGATCGTCAACATGCCCGGTGGCGGCTCGTCGATCGGCGTCATGGAAGTGTACAACAGCCGCCCCGACGGCTATACGCTGCTGGCCAACACTCCCGCCGGGATGGTCGTCGGCGAGCTGAAAAAACAACTTCCCGCCGGTGTGACAAGTGACATGATCCCCATCTGCGTCATGGGCGTGGACAATCCGATGTTCTGTGTGGGTAAAGATTCTCCCTATAAAACGGCAAAGGAGTTCTTCGAGTATGCCAAGGCCAACCCCGGCAAGATCCGCGTGGGTTCGTCCGGCATGAGCACGATGTATGTCAACGCCCTGATCGTCATGGACGCCGGCAAGGTCGATCTGAATTATGTCTCGTTCGACAGCGCCACAAAGTCGCGAGCGGCGCTTCTGGGCGGCCACATTGAAACGCTGATCGCCACGATCTCGGAAAATCGCGCGCTCATTGCCGCCGGTGACCTGATTCCTCTGTTCGTTTTCTCGGCGGAGCGCTCCCCGTTCATGCCCGATGTGCCGACGCTCAAGGAACTCGGTTACGATGTCACCGGCTGTCTCGGCACGCGCGGCGTGTGGGCGCCCAAGGGAACGCCGCAGGAGGTCGTCGATTATCTTGAGGCTGCTTTCATGAAGGGGCTGAACGACCCGGAGTTCAAGCGCGTCTATCTTGAGGACATGGGCATCGAGCCCGTGGCCTGGGGCAGCGCCGAGACCCGCAAGTGGGTCGCGGACAACACGGCCTACTACAAGGCTCTGCTTGAAAAGTACAGCGTCAAAAAATAGATCTGTCGTTGAATTTCACGGCCGGAGCTGCGTATTGGGCTCCGGCCTTTTTCTGAAAGGGTGGCGTACATGGATATTCTCTCAACTCTGGGGACGGGACTGCAGGCATTTTTCACCGACCCGACCGTCTTTCCTCTGCTTACCGGCGGCGTAATCCTGGGTCTGATCTTTGGCTGCATCCCCGGTTTGACGGCCGCGCTCGGCGTTTCGCTCATCCTGCCGCTGACTTATATGATGTCGCCGATCCAGGGACTTGCCACGCTGATCGGGATCTATGTCGGAGGGATCTCGGGAGGTCTGTACGGTGCGATCCTGCTCAACATCCCCGGCACCTCCGCTTCGATCGTGACGTGTTTTGACGGCTCTCCCATGGCCAAGCAGGGGAAGGCGGCAGAAGCGCTGTCGATGGGCATTTTCGCTTCATTCACCGGCGGCACGTTCAGCATGATCGTGCTGGTCACGGTCGCGCCCCTCCTGGCAAAGGTCGCCGTCATTTTCGGGCCATGGGAATACACGGCGCTCGGCATCATGGGACTCAGCGTTGTCGTGTCGCTGGCGAGCAAAGACCTTGTCAAAGGGCTCATCTCCGCTGTGCTGGGCATCTTCCTGGCGATGTGCGGCATCGATCCCGTCATGGGCGATGCGCGCTTCACGTTCGGCTTCTGGCAGCTGAACTCGGGCTTCCCCACGCTGGCAACGCTGATGGGATTCTTTGCGCTTGGCGAAATGCTGACGCAGGTGCGCAGCCTCAGCACAAAGGGCGAGTTCACGGTCATGCAGGAGCGGGTGCCGCTCATCCCCTCGTGGGAAAACATCAGGCGCTCCGGCCTCGCGCTGACGATCGGCTCGATCATCGGCACCGCCGTGGGCATTCTGCCCGGTGTCGGGCAATCGACCGCGGCCATGCTGGCCTACTCTCAGACAAAGGCGCTGTCCAAAGATCCCGATTCGTTCGGCAGCGGACGGATCGAGGGTGTGGCCGCCTCGGAATCGGCAAACAACGCCGTCAACGGCGGCGCCATGATCCCGATGATGACCCGGGGCATTCCCGGCGATCTGGTCACTTCGATCCTCATGGGCGGGCTTGTCATCCACGGTCTTCAGCCCGGGCCGCTCATGTTCAAGCTGAACACTGACGTGGTGGGGTCGATGTTCATCGCCTATGCTCTGTCGAACATCGTCATGGTGGTGGTGGCGCTGCTGCTCATCCGGGTGTTCATCCGCCTGCTGCGGGTGCCCGCTCAGGTGCTTTATCCCGTGATCCTGATCATGTGCGTGCTCGGCACATACAGCGTGAACAGCCGCATTTTCGACATTTGGGTGCTGCTGCTCACGGGGACGGCGGGATATTTTCTGACAAACAGCGGTTTTTCTCTGCCGCCGCTGATCCTCGGCTATATCCTTGGCCCGATCGTTGAAAGCAATTTCCGCACAGCGTTGGCGGCCAGCAAGGGAGATTTCTCTTCCCTGCTGCACCAGCCGATCGCCGTTGTCATCCTCGTGATCGCGGCGCTGTTCATCGCGCTGCCGTTCTGGCCCAAAAAACGAAACGCCTGAGCAGGGTCAAAAGTTCGCACCTTGTGACGGATACAGAACGACGGCTCTTCTTTTAAGAGAGATCCCTATAGGGTCTCTCTCATTTTTTTCTCTGTTATTCTCCGAATACCTGCCAAAATCTTCGCTTTACGAGGTCAATGTTAAGGAAACGCTGATTAATTCGCCCACGCCCTGCCGGGGCTTTCGCCGCCTGACTGCGTCGAAGCTCGTCAACATAGCACCGCTATGTCTCCTCGCTTCTCCTTGTCAGACGACGAAATACCTCGACAGTTCATCTGGCTCATTTAATCAGTGTTTCCTTAAGGAGACGCTGATCAATTCCCTCGCGCCGCCAGGGGCACCGAGTTCGTTTGCTCGGCGCCTCCATAAGCCAAAGCAAGGATCGTGGGAACGGAGTATCATCAATGGCAAGCACAGCCTGTCTTCCACGCATTGTCAGCGGAGGGAAAGATCATGAGAGTGGCTTTTATCGGGTCAAATCTGACCCTTTCTTGCCTGCGGCCCATGCGTTTTTCGTGCCCATGCGGTGGAAGAGTATATCCGCCTCTCGAGCATCGAACCGCGGCTGCGTTATATGACCGCGCTGATGGAGAAACTGTTTGTTGAAGCTCCCGCGTAGTAAAAAAAGGAAATAAAAAGGGAAATAAAAAAGGCTGTTGCACGAACATGAAAACGTGCAGCAGCCTGATTATTTTTGGCTCTACGCCAATAAATTTATTTTCTTTGTGTCCTTCGCGTTTTCGGATTGGGTCCGGTTTTACTGATATAAGGCCTCGATGCAGGCGCGCGACAGGCTTTTCAGGCTGCTCACGCCCATTTCCGGCGGCAGATGGCTGGCGTCGTAGGCCAGGGGCAGCTCCGTGCAGGCGGTGATGATCGGCGCGCGGCGCTCGGCCCACAGACGGCGGCCGATCTCGTCCATGACGCGGCCGCTTTGGGGCAGGTCGCCGGCTTTCACCAGGCGGATGGCTTCGATGGCCATGCGGCGGGTAAGTTCGTCAACGTCGAACAGCGTGCAGCCGCGGCGTTTCGCCTCCTCGTGATAGATGCCGGACTCCAGCGTGGCGCCGGTGGCAATGATCCAGCAGCCGTCTGGGGCGGCCTTCATCGCGTCGTCGATCGTCGCCTCGACGATGTGGACAAGCGGCTTTTTCAGCTCGCTGCGGAAGCGGTCAATGAAGATGTGCGCGGTGTTGCACGGCACCGCCAGAAGGTCGGCGCCCCAGTCGCACAGCTTGTCCAGTCCCTCGCGAAGCGCCTGC
>Ga0129306_1001586_pt1 | contig 24647 bp, 19 predicted proteins | sample P827metagenome_FD_94438 | JGI IMG/M metagenome (GOLD analysis project Ga0129306, IMG submission 94438) | Capybara group fecal microbial communities from Wisconsin, USA - P827 metagenome | ecosystem: Host-associated > Mammals > Digestive system > Large intestine > Fecal | place: USA: Wisconsin... | reverse complement strand
ATTTAGGTTCCAGTGAGTGATCGTGCTGGTTCAAACCCTGTCAGCTGCAGAAAAGAAAGGATCCCGGAGATCGTGGAAGACCCATGATCTCCGGGATCTTTTGACCTTTCAGGTGCCTGTCATCCTTCCGTCTATTTACTTTAGCGGAGCCTTCATCCTTCCAGGAACTGGATGCCGGCGCCGAGGAGGTGCGGGCCCAGGTGGACGGCGAGCGTCGCGTCGAGCTGTCCGTGCATGACGAGCCGGGCGTCCGGGAGGACGGCAAGGATATCGGCCTTCAGGGCATCGCCCGCTTCGGGCGTCCCGCCGTCACAGACCACGAGGTTGTAGGGAACGCCGGGACGCTTTGCCGCAAGCTGGCGGACGCACTCAAGGAGATGCCGCGGGACTGCCTTGCTCCCGTGTACCTTGACCGCGGTGGAAAGGGCGCCTGACTCGCCGAAGGTGATGATGGGCTTGATCTTAAGAAGGGAGCCGACCAGCTCGGTCACGCGGCCGATCCTTCCGCCTCTTTTCAGGTATTCCAGCGTGTCGATCGAGAAGAAGACGGAGGTATCCGCGGCCAGGCGCTCCGCCATGGCCTTCACGGAGCTGAAGGGGTGGCCTTCCAGGATATATTTTGCCGTCTGCACGGCAAGGATCCCGACGCCGACGCTTGCGGAGTTCGTGTTGATGACTGCCATCTCGAGGTCCTTAAGCTCCTGCCCGATGAGCCGGAAGAGGTTCGTCGCGCTGGAAAGGCTTTCCGCGAGGATGAGGACGATGACCTTGTTGAAGCCGTCCGCGCGGATACGGTCCAGGATGGCCTGGATATCGTCCATCCCCGGCAGGCTGGTCTTCAGGTCGCAGCTCACCTGCATGCGGTAGACATCGTCCACGGTGATATCAACCCCGTCCCTGTACTCATGGATGCCGTCGGTAATGCGCAGCGGGAGCGTGTAGATGGGCAGCCCGTCTGCAAAGCCTGCGGGAATATCGCCCTCGGTGTCTGTGATCACGGCGATCTTATCCTGTATCTGCGTCATAATCTGTTCTCCGGTCTGAATGCAAATTCTCACAAGTGTATTATACGGCTTTGAACCTTGAAAACAATGGCCAGTTTTGTTAAAATGTGTAAAAATACACATCAGGGGGAGAATTTATAATGCCCAGGAAAGAAGACCGAAGGATCCAGAAGACGAGAAAAGCCATGCTGACGGCGCTGGAGGAGCTGGTCAGGGAGAAGCAGTCGGCACAGATCACGGTAAAGGAGCTGACCGACCGCGCCAACATCACCCGCAAGACGTTTTATCTTCATTACAGCACGATGAAGGATCTTTTTGACAGCATCATCGAGAAGCGCTTCGAGGAGATCCTGTTCCAGGCGGAAAGCAAGTTCCTCGAGGACGGATCCTTCGATTTTTATGGCTTTTACGAATATCTGAGCCACCTTGACGACCTGATCGATCCCTTTTACAGGATCCTCATGGAGGGCCGGGACATCCTCCCGATCATAGACCGGGTGCTGCAGAACCGGGCGGACAGCGTGCGGGAGCGCTTCCAGCATCTGCTTCCGGACCAGAAGGAGATCATTTATTATTATTCCCACTTTTTCTGCACGGGTATCTATTCAATGTTCTACCAGTGGGCAAGCCGGGGAAGGGATATTCCGCTTGAGGAGCTCGCGGAGATCTCCGCGACCATGTACAGCTCAACGATCACCGCGGTCATGGAGTACGCGAAGGAGAAGAAGAATAACGGGTGAATCAGATGGTTAAGATAAAACAGATCATGAGGATGATGCTCCTGGCATCCGCGCTTTGCCTGGCATTCCCGGCGTGCGGCAGGAAGCAGGAGGTCCCGTCGGAGACTGCGGCCGCGGAGGAGGCAGGAGGCGCGTCTGCCGCGGAGACAGGCGAAGAAATATCCGGGGAGGCAGAAGGGGAGTCTGCAGAGGCCGGCGGGGAAGCTCCCGAAGAGACCGGTGCGGGATCTTTCGCGGAAGCAGACGGAGAAACCTCCGCGGAGACAGACGCGGAAAGCGCAGCGGAAGCAGAGGGAGGATCTCCTGAAGGGGCAGACGCGGGATCTTCCGCTGAGACAGCTGCGGAGACCCCGGCAGAGGAAACGGAGCCTGTGGAGCTTACAGTCGTAAAGCACAGGCAGGAGGGCACGCACATGGTGACCGCCGGCGGGCTTACGATCAGTGTTCCCACGACCTTCGAGGGCCTTGAAGCGGAGGGCGCGGTCTTCCAGGGCGACGACGTGATCGTGACGGCGGGCAAGTCCGGCAGCTGCCGCGTGCGCTATAAGGGCAGCTTCAGCCATATCAGGATCAACGTGAAGAACAACACGGAGTACGACATGGCCGTGCGGGACTGCACCGTCAAGGGGATCGAGATCGGGAGCACGGAACCGGATCCGGAGCTTACGCTCTACGGGATCCCCATGGGCGCGACGCGCCAGCAGATCGCGGACGTATACGGCGAGCCCTTCAGCAAGACCTTCGACGACGAAAAGGGCATGTCGAACATGGTCTACCAGTTCGGGACGGATATCTACTCGAACCAGATCGTGATGATCATCTTCCGCGACAAGAAGGCTGTCGCCGCCAGCTTTGACGATTTCTCGCTGGTAAGGCGTTAGGGGAGTGTTATTGATTAAATTGTGTGAATAATTTTAAAATACAGATGTAAAAACAAACAATTCTGTATTAATTTCAAAACAATAACTACAATGTTCTGAATATATGAAAATATATTGACAACTACGGAACCCTGGGCTATAATGAGTTCAACAAAAGAGATACAGAACTTCAGAAAAACCGCCAGACAAGCGGAATATCAAAGAAGGAGGTACACTCCAAAGTACAATTAATTTCACCTGATCCTGAATCTCAGAAAAGCTTTCCCTTTTCATCAGGAACCAGGCAGGAAAACCGGTCGTACGAAGAATAAAACCGTTATATCTGCCAGGGCTAAAGCAGATCTTCATTCAAAACGATAACCCGGAAAACACTTTAAAGTCCAAAGAAAAGAATCAACAGACCGAAAGAAAGAACGAAAAAAGCTGGAACGGCACGAGGACCAGAAAAGAGCAGAAAGTCTTTGAAAGCGATAAGATCCTTTGAACGCGTGCAATGGATATCCCAGATGAGCTGGCAGACTTTCAGGAGCCGATGGAAATCAAACCAGGGAAGCAAAATAGTTCTAAGAGAATAGTAAGCCAGGGATTCAAAAAAGGACTGAAAAAGAAGCAACCGGCAAACGGATAGAATGAACGAAGCGGACAAAACGGCAGCCGGAACTGTGACGAGAAAGCAGAAACGGAAAGCCAGCCGGCAGAGATCTAATAAAGATCACAGGAGAATAAAATCGTAGGAAAGACCGGAAGACGGAAAAACTGAATAGAGAAAAACCAAAGAAAGAGAGGTCCAGACCATTGGTTTTAAAATTCATTTCAGAATGAAGTGGGTATCGATTTAAGGAAAAGATGAATCGATACCCACTTCGCATGTCCGGAGATATTTCCATACAAAGCGGAGCACCTGCCAGGCCCGTCCGGGGCGGCAGGCCTTTTTTATGTTCCGGGGATTCTTTTTTCCGCCTCTTCATGTTATATTGTAATTTGTTTTATTATCGCTTTTTTAAGGAGTGTTCATGAGCAGAAGAGAAGACCCGACACCAAAGAGCCCGGACGACAGGGGCGGGGGGCTGAATAACCGCCAGACCATCCTGATCATCCTGATCGCGGCCTTTATCACATTTTCCGTCGTTGGCTTCTTCAGAAACCAGATGAAGAACGGAAACACGCGGGAGGTCGCCTACAATGAGTTCCTGACTATGGTCGACGCGGGAAGCGTCGCGTCGGTCACCATAGGCAACACGCAGATCACCTTCGAGCTTGTCCCTGGGACGGAGGGCTACGCCCAGGCAGGCTCCTGCTACACGGTCCGCATGGACGATGACGGCGATCTTGTGGATCGTCTCTATAAAAAGGGCATCGAGACCAGGAGGGAGCGTTCCGACACCGCGGGCGTCCTCTATTCGCTGGCCAGCTTCATCCTCCCGTTCATCATCGTCCTCTTCTTCATGAATATCATGATGAAGCGGATGGGCGGCGGCGGGATCATGGGCGTCGGAAAGTCCAACGCGAAGGTCTATATCCAGAAGGAGACCGGCGTCACGTTCGCGGACGTGGCCGGAGAGGATGAGGCCAAGGAGAGCCTGACCGAGATCGTCGATTTCCTGCATAACCCGGCGCGGTTCACCCGGATCGGCGCAAAGCTGCCGAAGGGAGCGCTGCTTGTAGGCCCGCCCGGAACTGGAAAGACGCTGCTCGCGAAGGCGGTCGCCGGCGAGGCGAAGGTCCCGTTCTTCTCGCTGAGCGGCTCGGACTTTGTCGAGATGTTCGTCGGCGTCGGCGCGTCGCGTGTGCGCGACCTGTTCCGCCAGGCGCAGGAGAATGCGCCGTGCATCATCTTCATCGATGAGATCGACGCGATCGGCAAGAGCCGTGACTCGAGGCTCGGCGGGAACGACGAGCGCGAGCAGACCCTGAACCAGCTGCTTTCGGAGATGGATGGATTTGACTCGTCCAAGGGCCTTCTGGTCCTCGGCGCGACGAACCGCCCGGAGATCCTGGATCCCGCGCTTTTAAGGCCGGGACGCTTTGACCGGCGCGTGATCGTGGAGCGGCCGGACCTGAAGGGCCGCGTCGCCATCCTGAAGGTGCACGCGAAGGACGTCCTCATGGACGAGACAGTAGATCTTGAGGCGATCGGCCTCGCGACGAGCGGCGCCGTAGGCTCAGACCTCGCGAACATGATCAACGAGGCGGCGATCCTCGCGGTCAAGAACGGCAGGAAGGCAGTCTCGCAGAAGGATCTTTTCGAGGCGGTCGAGGTCGTGCTGGTCGGCAAGGAGAAGAAGGACCGCGTCATGAACCAGAAGGAGCGGCGCATCGTATCCTACCACGAGGTGGGACATGCGCTGATCAGCGCGCTCCAGAAGAATTCCGAGCCGGTGCAGAAGATCACCATCGTCCCGCGCACCATGGGAGCTCTGGGCTACGTCATGTACGTGCCCGAGGAGGAGACCTACCTGAAATCGCGGCAGGAGCTTGAGGACATGCTGGTGAGCCTTCTCGGCGGGCGCGCCGCGGAGGAGATCGTTTTCGGGAACGTGACGACAGGCGCCGAAAATGATATCGAAAAGGCGACCAACATCGCGAAGGCGATGGTCACGAAGTACGGCATGAGCCGGAAATTCGGGCTGATCGGCCTCGCGACGACGGAGGACCAGTACCTGACCGGCCGCACCGTGATGAACTGCGCGGACGAGACCGCGGCGGAGATCGACCGCGAGGTCATGCTGATCCTGCATGAGTCCTACGACAAGGCGCTCGCGCTGCTCCGCGAGAACCGGGACGTCCTTGACAAGATCGCGGACTTCCTGATCACGCGCGAGACCATCACCGGCAAGGAGTTCATGGATATCCTCCGGCGGACGAAGGATATGCCGGAGCCGATGAGCGAGCGGAAGGTGATCCTGGTCTGACCAGGCAGGACCGCCAGGTATGATCGAAAAAGAAAAGCTTCAGAGAAGCTTTAGAGAGAAGCTTTAGAGAGAAGCAAAACGGGGCTTCCGCGTTCCTGCGGAAGCCCCGTTAATTTCGACCATGGGGACTGTCCCCATGGTCAAACAAATCTGGTGGTTTTTGTTGATTAATTGACAAGTGTCGAGCCATGGGGACTGTCCCCATGGCCGAAACAAAAAATCAGTGGTAGATCTTCTTGAATTCGTAGCGCGGTTCGCTGGTCACCTGGAGGCCAAGCTTGCCCATGATGCGGATGTCGACCTCGGAAAGCATGACGGAGGTGTGCACCTGGCAGCCGCGGAGCTTCCGCACCTGGTCCAGCGCCTTTTTCGCGTTGGGATCCGTCGCCGCGCAGATGGAAAGGGCGATCAGGACCTCGTCCGTGTGGAGGCGCGGGTTCTTGCTGCCCAGGTACTCGGTCTTCAGCGTCTGTACGGGCTCGATGAACTCCGGGGAGATGAGCTTGACATCGTCCGGGATACTTGCGAGGGCCTTTACCGCGTTCAGGAGGCAGCCCGCGGACGCGCCGAGAAGATCCGAGGTGCGCCCGGTGACGATCCTTCCGTCCGGAAGCTCCATGGCGGTCGCCGGCGCGCCGGTCACCTTGGCCTTTACGAGCGCCGGGTGCACGACGGTACGGTCTGAGCTGGAAACGCCCGCCTGCTTCATAAGGAACTCGATCTTCGTCACTTCCTTCTGCGGGCAGTCGCCCTTCGCGAGACGGTTCATGGAAGCGTACCATCTGCGGATGATCTCCTGGCGGCCCGCTTCGCGGCAGACCTCGTCGTCAACGATGCAGTTGCCCGCCATGTTGACGCCCATGTCCGTGGGGGACTTGTACGGGCACTTGCCGAAGATCCCTTCGAACATCGCGGAGAGGACCGGGAAGATCTCGACGTCGCGGTTGTAGTTGACCGTGGTCACGCCGTACGCGTCAAGGTGGAAGGGGTCGATCATGTTCACGTCGTTCAGGTCCGCGGTCGCGGCCTCGTAGGCGAGGTTGACCGGATGGTTCAGCGGAAGGTTCCAGATCGGGAAGGTCTCGAACTTCGCGTAGCCGGCCTTGATGCCGCGGCGGTTCTCGTGATAGAGCTGGGACAGGCAGGTGGCCATTTTGCCGCTGCCCGGCCCCGGAGCCGTCACGATGACCAGCGGGCGGGAGGTCTCGATGTACTCGTTCTTCCCGTAGCCCTCCTCGCTGACGATGAAGGGGATGTTCGAAGGATACCCGTCGATCGAATAGTGCCTGTAGACCTTGATGCCCATGCTTTCGAGCTTCGTCTTGAACTGCTCGGCAGCGGTGCTTGTGTAGCGGGTGATGACGACGCTTCCCACATAGAGGCCGCTGTCGCGGAAGCTCTGGATGAGCCTGAGGACGTCGACGTCGTAGGTGATGCCCAGGTCCCCGCGGATCTTGTTCTTCTCGATGTCCTCCGCCGAGATGGCGATGACGATCTCCGCCTGGTCCGCGAGCTGTAAAAGCATGCGCAGCTTACTGTCCGGCTGGAAGCCCGGAAGCACGCGGGAGGCATGGTAGTCGTCAAACAGCTTGCCGCCGAACTCAAGGTAGAGCTTGTCGCCGAACGCCGCGATCCGCTCCCGGATGTGCTCCGACTGCATGCGCAGGTATTTTTCGTTGTCAAATCCGATCTTCATTCTGTAATCTCCTTCGATGCTGAAAAGGTACTGCAAAGATCCGGGGCGCGGCGGGGTACCGCCCGGGCGCTCCACGTAGGGATTGTATCACAGCGGGACCTGTTTGTGATATACTTTCTCTGTAATATAAGGTACGGAAGGAACCTGCCGCGCAAATAGAAAGCGCGGGGTACCGCATCCGGAAGCGTTTCGGCCGCAGGGCCAGGAGTCGCGCCATGAGAGAAGATCCGAGGCCGGGAGAGTTCTACCGGCATTTTAAAAACAGGCTGTACCAGATCGTCACGCTCGCGTACAGCGCAGAGACAGAGGAGCGGCTGGTCGTTTACCAGGCGCTTTACGGGGACTACCGGGTCTTCGTGCGCCCGCTTGCGGAATTCATGAGCGGGGTCGACCATGAGAAGTACCCGGAGGTGAAGGAAGCCTGGCGCTTCACGCGGGTGACCCCCGCGGGTGATGCTCCCGCAACGTCCGGAGAGACCCCTGAGCCCGCCGGCCAGGCCCCGGCTCCCGCCGCAGAAGCGCAGGAATCCCCCGCGCCGGCCCCCGGCGAGGTGCTGAACGAATTCCTTGACGCGAAGGACCGCCAGGTGAGGAAGGCCGTGCTCCTCAAGAACATCGGCCGCCTTACCCAGACGGACCTTGACGGGATCTACACCGTCTGCGGGATCCCCGCCGCGGGAGGGAGCATCAGGGACCAGGTGCAGAACGTGATCCGCTGCCTTGACATGCAGGACCGCTATGAGGGGGACCGTCTGCGAAAGGGAGATCCATGTTCGATATTAAGGAGGAACTGAAAAAACTGCCGGACAGCCCCGGCGTGTATCTCATGCACGACAAAAAGGATGAGATCATCTACGTCGGGAAGGCTGTCAGCCTGAGGAACCGCGTGCGGCAGTATTTCCAGTCGTCGCGCGGGAAGACGGCGAAGATCCTGAAGATGGTAAGCCTCATCGCCCGCTTCGAGTATATCGTCACGGACTCGGAGCTTGAGGCGCTGGTGCTTGAAAACAATCTGATCAAGGAGAACCGGCCCCGCTACAATACGCTCCTCCGCGATGACAAGACCTATCCTTATATCAAGGTGACGGTGAAGGAGGCCTACCCGAGGATCTTCCTGACAAGGAAGCTCCTGAAGGACAAGGCCCGCTACTTCGGCCCGTTTTCCAGCGCCGGCGCGGTCCGCGACACCCTGGACCTTATGTATAAGGTTTTTAAGATCCGGGACTGCAGCCGCGTGCTGCCGCGGGACCAGGGGAAGGAGCGCCCGTGCCTGAACTACCACATCCACCAGTGCGGCGCGCCCTGCGAGGGGTACATCTCCGAGGAGGAGTACCGGAAGAACGTCGACGAGGCGCTGCAGTTCCTCGGCGGGAGGTTCGAGCCTGTGCTGGAGCGCCTGAAGCGGGAGATGACGGAGGCGGCGGAGGCCATGGAGTTTGAGCGCGCGGCGGATCTCCGCGACCTCCTGGTGAGCGTGCAGCACGTCGCGCAGAAGCAGAAGATCACCTCGGAGGGCCTCGAGGACCGGGACATCATCGCGCTCGCGAGGGACGAGCGGGAAGCAGTGGTGCAGGTCTTCTTTGTCCGCGAGGGGCGCCTCATGGGGCGCGAGCACCATTACCTCCAGAACGCGCTGGAGGAGTCTGACGCGGAGCTTCTCGGAAGCTTCGTGAAGCAGTTCTACGCGGGCACGCCGTTCATCCCGAGGGAGATCTGGCTCCCGCTCCATCTTCCCGAGGAGGAGCTGGTCCTTGACTGGCTTTCCGGGAAGCGCGGCGCGCGCGTGAAGCTTTCCGTCCCGCAGAAGGGCCAGAAGGAGCGGATGATGGAGCTTGCCGCGCGGAACGCGGCCATCATCCTCGAGAAGGACCGCGACAAGCTGAAGGCGGATACCGCGAGGAGCCTTGGCGCGGTGCACGAGATCGAGGCGCTCACCGGGCTGAAGGACATCCACCGCATGGAGGCGTACGATATCTCAAACATCAGCGGCGTGGAGAGCGTCGGCTCCATGGTGGTCTACGAGGACGGAAAGCCGAAGCGGAGCGATTACAGGAAGTTCCGCATCCGCACCGTCATCGGCCCGAACGATTACGCGTCCATGCAGGAGGTGCTGACAAGGCGCCTCACGCACGAGACGCGGGAGGAGGACGGGAGGTTCCTGAAGCTCCCGGACCTCATCCTGATGGACGGCGGCAGGGGGCAGGTGAACATCGCCCTGGGCGTCCTGAAGGAGCTGGGGCTCAGCATCCACGTCTGCGGGATGGTGAAGGATGACCGGCACCGGACGCGCGCGCTCTGGTACAACGGCGCGGAGGTCCCGATCGACACCCGTTCGGAGGGCTTCCGGCTCATCACCAGGATCCAGGACGAGGCGCACCGGTTCGCGATCGAGTACCACAGGAGCCTCCGCTCGAAGGACCAGGTGAAGTCCGTCCTCGACGACATCCCGGGCATAGGCCCGGCCAGGAGGCGGGCGCTGATCCGGCATTTCAAAAGCCTCGACGCGGTCATGGACGCGGATATGGACGCTTTGCTCCGCGTGCCGGAGATGAACCGGAGGGCAGCGGAGGCCGTGATCGAGTTTTTCAGCGAGAAAAAGAACGAAGCTTTCCCGGGGGAAGCGGGCCCTGACGGACAGGAAGATGAGGGCAGTACTTGAGAAAGCCGCACCCGGTTGTTATACTTACCGTAATTCCAGACTGAAAGGAGTTCCTTATCATGCAGGGGATCACCGTAACCACGCTTATCAAGAACAACCATTTCATCAATCTTACGCCGGAGATCAACACCGACGACATCATCCTGACGGATGCGGCGGTCATGCGCCCCTCGCTTCCCCTGACGGGCTTCTTCGCCCATTTCGGGTACGAGCGGCTCCAGGTCATCGGCAACATGGAGGCCCAGTACATCCGCACCATGTCGAAGGAGGACAAGGAGCGGATCTTTGACAAGCTCTGCAGCTACCTGATCCCGGGGATCATCTTTTCAAGGAACCTGAAGCCGGACGATATCCTGCTTGAAAAGTGCAGGAAGTACGGCGTCCCGGTCATGGTCACGAACCAGAGCACCGCGGACCTGACGTCCGAGCTGATCCGCTGGCTCAAGACTAAGCTCGCGCCGCGCCTTTCCATCCACGGCGTCCTGGTGGACGTCTACGGCGAGGGCGTCCTTATCATGGGCGATTCCGGCGTCGGCAAGAGCGAGGCTGCCCTTGAGCTGATTAAGCGCGGCCACCGTCTGGTCGCGGACGATGTCGTCGAGCTACGCAAGGTCTCCGACGTGAACCTGATCGGCCGCGCGCCGAACATCACGAAGCACTTCATCGAGCTCAGAGGGATCGGAATCATCGACGTCAAGGCCCTGTTCGGCGCGGAGTGCGTCAAGGAGGTGCAGGCGATCGACCTTGTCATCAAGCTTGAGGACTGGGACCAGAGCAAGGACTACGACCGCCTCGGCATGGAGGACCAGTATACGGAGTTCCTCGGCGTCAAGGTGGTCTGCAACACGCTGCCCATCCGGCCCGGCCGGAACCTTGCCATCATCTGCGAGACCGCGGCCGTGAACCGCCGCCAGAAGAAGATGGGCTACAACGCGGCGCAGGAGCTTTACAACCGCGTGACCGAGAACATGATGCAGAGCAGCGCGACCCACGAGCAGGAGGAGCGCGAGCAGAAGCTGATCAGCGAGCGCATGCGGATCGGCGAGCAGATGAACCGCGAGGCGCTGCAGGAGCTTCAGGAGACGCTTCCGACGATCGATCTTGCGGACATCCCGGAGCACTACGGCGAGATGGAGAGAAACGGCTGCCGCGTCGAGACCGAGAGCGCGGAGATCGGCTTTCTGGGGGAATAATACAGGATCATGAGAAATTTACGGAAAAACGAACCGATGAAGCTGCACACCACGTTCCGCGTCGGCGGGCCGGCGGATGTGTTCGCGGAGCCGGAGAACGAGGATGAGCTGAGGGAACTGATCTCTTCGTGCGAGGGGACGGGAACGCCCTTTATCGTCATCGGGCACGGGAGCAACCTTTTGTTCGGCGACGGCGGGTTCCGCGGGACCGTCATCTGCCTGGGGAAGGCCTTTTCGGAGGTCCGCGTGGAGGGGAACGTCCTTTACGCTAAGGCAGGCGCGCTGCTTTCGCAGGCGGCGAACGCCGCGCTTGAGAACGGGCTGGCCGGCATGGAATTCGCCTCCGGCATCCCGGGCTCCGTCGGCGGAGCGCTCTGCATGAACGCGGGCGCCTACGGCGGCGAGATCAAGGATATCCTTGAGGAGGCGCTGATCCTCGAGGCGGACGGGACAATGTGCACGGTGTACGCGGACGAGCTGGAGCTCGGCTACAGGACCAGCAACATCCCGGTGCTGGGAAGGATCGTGCTCGCCGCCAGGTTCCGCCTGACGCCGGGCAGCCAGGAGGAGATCGGCGCGAAAATGAAGGAGCTGAACGCGAAGCGGAAGGAGAAGCAGCCGCTTGAATACCCGAGCGCGGGCTCCACGTTCAAGCGCCCGGAGGGGTACTTTGCCGGGAAGCTGATCGAGGACGCGGGCCTGAAGGGCTTCACCGTCGGCGGGGCGCAGGTCTCCGAAAAGCACGCGGGCTTCGTCATCAACCGCGGCGACGCCACCGCGAAGGATATCATGGACCTGATCCGCGAGGTGCAGCGGAGGGTGAAGGAACGCTTCGGCGTGGATCTCGAGACGGAAGTGAAAACAGCGGGAGAGTTTCTGTAATGTCTTTTTCTTCAGGCGTAAAGGACGAGCTCGCGCGGGTCATGCCGGAACGGCGGAGCCGCCGGATCGCGGAGACCGCGGCCATCCTTTCCATGGCCGGAAGGGTGGGAACGGACGACGGAGGGCTGGTCCTGGCCGTGTCCAGCGAGCACGCTGCCACGGTGAGAAAATACTTTACATTGCTGAAAAAAACATATAAAATCGAAAATGGCGTTTCAGTCAGAAAGCGCCAGGCGGGAAGCCGCGGACATTCGTATACGGTCGAGCTTCACGGAACAGACGCTGTCAACACCCTTCTGAAGGGATGCAGTCTCACGGACGGGCCCTGCGGCCCGGGGACGGAGCTGTTTCTTCGTGACAGGCGTCTGGTCTCCGAGACCGGGTGCCGCCGCGCGTTTCTTCGCGGCGCGTTTCTTGCGGCGGGATCATTGTCGGATCCTGAAAAGTCCTACCATCTTGAGTTCGTCTGTCCCGGCATGGCGCGGGCGGAGCTGATCAGGGAGCTCCTTTCGTCGTTCGGCTGCCAGGCGGGGATCGTTGCGAGGAAACGCTCGCAGATCGTCTACCTGAAGGACAGCAGCGAGATCGTGGACGCGCTCGGCGTCATGGAGGCGCCTGCCGCGCTGATGGACATGGAGAACGTGCGGATCATGAAGGATATGCGGAACAGCGTGAACCGGAAGGTGAACTGCGAGACCGCCAATATCCAGAAGACCGTCGGAGCGGCTGTGAAGCAGCTCCGGGATATCGAGTACATCCGCGACAGGGAGGGCCTTGAGGGCCTTCCGCCGGCACTGAGGGAGATGGCCGAGGTAAGGCTCAGATATCCCGACGCGCCGTTAAAGGATCTTGGTAAATATCTTGTCCCGGAGGTCGGGAAGAGCGGCGTGAACCACCGGCTCAGAAAGCTGTCGGAGTACGCGTCGGAGCTGCGGGGGAAAAAGCGCCCTGGTTTAACAGTCATACAGGACGGGGACCCGTCTTCGGAAGGAGCGTTATGATCAAAAAGTCAATGGTAGTGGATCTTGATACGAAGCCGGGCGCCATGCCTGTCGCCATGCTGGTCCAGGTCGCGAGCCAGTATCAGAGCAGCATCTACGTGGATGACGAAAAGAAGCGCGTCAACGCGAAGAGCATCATGGGGATGATGACCCTGGGGCTCCAGAACGGGCTGAAGCTTGTCGTCACCGCGGACGGGAACGACGAGCAGCAGGCGATCGACGGGATCGAGCGGTATCTCTGCCGAGTGAAATAAGCCGGACGCGTTCGTCCGTATACTGCCGGAGGGATCAGGACCGGGCGGGGCGTAAGCCCGGCCCGGTCTTTTATTCATTTCATACAGGAGGTGCGGGAGTGGCATTTACCCATCTTCATTCACATACGGAATATTCGCTGCTGGACGGCTCCTGCAAGATAAAGGAGGTCATCGCCAGGGCGAAGGAGCTCGGCATGGATTCCCTTGCCATCACGGATCACGGCGTCATGTACGGCGTGATCGATTTTTATAAGGCCGCGACGGAGGCGGGGATCCGTCCCATCCTGGGCTGCGAGGTCTACGTGACGCCCGGGTCCCGGTTCGACCGGGAGACCGGGAAGGGCGAGGACCGGTACTACCATCTCATCCTTCTCGCCGAGAACAACGAGGGCTACGCGAACCTTACGAAGATCGTGTCCCGGGGGTTCACGGACGGCTTCTACTACAAGCCGCGCGTCGATTACGAGACGCTGAAGGAATTCCACGAGGGGATCATCGCTAGCTCCGCCTGCCTTGCGGGCGAGGTCGCGCGGAACATCGTCCGGGACCGCTACGACGACGCGAAGGCGGCGGCGCTCAGGTACCTTGAGATCTTCGGGGAGAACAACTTCTTCCTGGAGCTCCAGGACCACGGGCTCCCGGAGCAGAAGAAGGCGAACCAGGGGCTCTTAAGGCTTTCCAGGGAGACCGGCATCCCCCTCATCGCGACGAACGACAACCACTATACCTACGCGGAGGACGCGGAGCCGCACGACATCCTCCTCTGCATCCAGACCGGGAAAAAGGTGAGCGACACGGACCGCATGCGCTACGAGGGCGGCCAGTATTACCTGAAATCCGAGGAGGAGATGCGGAGGCTTTTCCCGTACGTCCCGGACGCCATAGAGCGCACCCATGAGATCGCGGAGCGCTGCAATGTGACCATCACCTTCCATGAAATGAAGCTTCCCGCGTACGACGTCCCGGAGGGGTACGAGGACGCGTGGGCCTACCTCTGCGCGCTCTGCGCCGAGGGCATGGCAAGGCGGTACCCGGACGATGACGGCACACTGCGGGAGCGTCTCGAATATGAGCTCGGCGTCATCCACCGCATGGGCTACGTCGACTATTTCCTGATCGTCTGGGACTATATCAATTTCGCGAAATCCCACGGGATCTCCGTGGGACCTGGCCGCGGCTCGGCGGCCGGCTCGATCGTGTCGTACTGCCTGGGGATCACCGACATCGATCCCATCCGCTACCAGCTGATCTTTGAGCGCTTCCTGAACCCGGAGCGCGTCTCCATGCCCGATATCGACGTGGACTTCGCCTTCGAACGGAGACAGGAGGTCATCGACTACGTCGTGAAAAAATACGGCAAGGACCGCGTGGTGCAGATCATCACCTTCGGTACGCTTGCCGCGAAGGGCGTGGTGCGCGACGTGGGGCGCGTCCTGGACCTCCCGTACGCGCGCTGCGACGCGATCGCGAAGATGATCCCGAACGACCTTGGCATGACGCTCGACAAGGCGCTTACCATGTCGAAGGACCTCCGCTCCGCCTGCGAGACGGACCCGGAGGTGAAGAAGCTGATCGACCTGTCGCGCCGTCTGGAGGGGCTTCCGAGGCATTCCTCCATGCACGCGGCGGGCGTCGTGATCTCAAAGAAAAACGTCGACGAGTACGTTCCGCTGTCCCGCGGCGCGGACGGCTCCATCACCACGCAGTTCACCATGACGACGCTTGAGGAGCTCGGGCTGCTCAAGATGGACTTCCTCGGGCTCCGTACGCTCACGGTCATCCAGAACGCGGCGGAAGCGGCGGAGAAGAAGACCGGGAAGAGGATCGACATGCTGGATCTCGACTTCAACGACCCGAAGGTCATGGAGATGATCGGCCGCGGGGATACGGAGGGCGTGTTCCAGCTTGAAAGCGCCGGGATGAAGAGCTTCATGAAGGAGCTGAAGCCGGAGACGCTGGAGGATATCATCGCCGGCATCTCCCTCTACCGGCCGGGCCCCATGGACTTTATCCCGCGGTATTTAAAGGGAAAGAACGACCGCTCCTCCATCCGGTACGAGTGCGCCGAGCTCGAGCCGATCCTCAGGCCCACGTACGGCTGCATCGTCTACCAGGAGCAGGTCATGCAGATCGTGCGGGACCTCGCGGGCTACACGCTCGGGCGGAGCGACCTGGTGCGCCGCGCCATGAGCAAGAAGAAGGAATCCGTCATGAAGAAGGAGCGGCAGAACTTCGTCTACGGAAACGCGGACGAGGGCGTGCCGGGCTGCGTTTCGAAGGGGATCCCGGCGGAGGTCGCGAACCACATCTTCGACGAAATGACGGATTTCGCGAAGTACGCGTTCAACAAGTCCCACGCGGCGTGCTACGCCTACGTTTCGTTCCAGACCGCGTGGCTCAAGTACTACTTTCCGAAGGAGTTCATGGCGGCGCTCATGACGAGCGTCATCGACAACACGACGAAGACCTCCGAATATATCCTGACCTGCCGTCAGATGGGCATCCCGATCCTCGCGCCGGACGTCAACGAGGGCGAGAGCGGGTTCTCCGTTTCAGGGGACGGCATCCGCTTCGGGCTCTCCGCGATCAAGAACGTGGGCACGGGCGTGTCCGACGAGATCGTGAGGGAGCGGGAGAGCGGCGGGCCGTTCCGGTCGCTGGAGGACTTTATAGACCGCCTCTCGAACAAGGAGGTGAACCGGCGCACGCTTGAGAACTTCATCAAGGCGGGCGCGCTGGATTCGCTGCCGGGGAACCGGAAGCAGAAGGTGCTGATCGTCCCGGAGCTTCTTGACCGGAAGAACAACCGGAAGAACACGGTCGCGGGGCAGATGACGCTCTTTGACTTCGCGACGGAGGAGGACCGGGAGAGCTTCCGCGTCGCCTTCCCGAAGACCGGGGAGTTCGCGCGGGAGGACCTGCTCGCGTTCGAGAAGGAGACCCTGGGCATCTACCTGAGCGGCCATCCGCTGGATTCCTATATGGACCTCTGGGAGAGGAACGTGACGGCAAAGTCCATCGATTTCATCGTGGACCCGGAGACCGGGCGCGCGAACGTGCGCGACGGGGAGAGGGTGACCATCGGCGGCCTCCTGACCGAGCGGACGCTGAAGACCACGAAGACGAACCAGACCATGGCCTTCGTCACAGTCGAGGACCTCGTGGGCTCCGTGGAAACGCTGCTTTTCCCGAAGACCTTTGAGCGGTACCGCGACATGCTGGTGCCGGAGGCGAAGGTCTTCATGCGCGGCCGCGTTTCCGTAGGGGACGAGGACGTCCAGGGGAAGCTGATCTGCGAGGACCTGCAGCCCTTTGTTAAGCGGGAGACCACGCTCTGGATCCGGTACCGGAACCGCGCTGCGTACGACGCGGATATCGGACGGCTCATGACGGACCTCGGGAACAGCGAGGGCGAGGACAAGGTCAAGATCTACCTTAAGGAAGAAAAGCAGATGCGTTACCTTGGCGACAACTGGCGCGTGAGCGTGAACGGGGAGCTTCTTGCCGCGATCCGCGCGCGCCTCGGCACGGACAACGTCCAGGCCGTTACGAAGTAAAAACGGGCTTTCCAGGCGGAGACGGGAACATTTTCCGTTAATTTGTAAAGCCATTCATGGTTATTGTTTTCACAAAAGCCAAAGTCTGCTATAATAGGTAGCGGTTTTCAATCAACAGAAATCTATATGGCTGTAAGGCCATAAAAAAGAAAGGCAGGGTATTATCATTATGAGTGGAAAAGGCAACATCGTCGTCGGCCAGTCCGGCGGCCCCACAGCAGTTATCAACGCAAGCCTCGCAGGCGTCTTCAAGACCGCGCTTGACAGAGGGTTCGATCATGTCTATGGCATGCGCTACGGCATCCAGGGCTTCATCGACGGTCAGTACTGCGATCTTTCCGACTATATCAAGAACAACCTCGACCTCGAGCTTCTGAAGAAGACTCCGTCCGCATTCCTCGGCACCTGCCGCTATAAGCTTCCGGCGATCCATGAGGACAAGGCGCTTTATGAGAAGATCTTCGGCATCCTTGAGAGAATGAACGTCACCGTCTTCATCTACATCGGCGGCAACGACTCCATGGATACCATCAAGAAGCTCTCCGACTACGCGATGCTGACCGGCAGCACCACGAAGTTCATCGGCTGCCCGAAGACCATCGACAACGACCTGGCTCTTACGGACCACACCCCGGGCTTCGGCAGCGCAGCGAAGTACATCGCCGCTTCCACCAAGGAGCTCATCCGCGACGCGCTCGGCTTCTCCTACAAGAAGAAGAACGTCACGATCGTCGAGATCATGGGCCGCAACGCAGGCTGGCTGGTCGGCGCATCCGCTCTGTCCAAGGGCGAGGACTGCGACGGACCGGACCTGATCTACCTTCCGGAGATCCCGTTCGACATCGACCGCTTCGTCGAGAAGGTCAAGGACCTCCTGGACAAGCAGGACGTCGTCGTCGCTGCTGTCTCCGAGGGCATCAAGACCGTCGAGGGCAAGTATGTCTGCGAGTACACCGCAGGCTCCGAGACGAAGGACGCGTTCGGCCACGTCCAGATGACCGGCACCGCGGCATACCTTGCGAACCTGATCCATGAAAAGCTCGGCTGCAAGACCAGAAGCGTCGAGTTCTCCACCCTTCAGAGATCCGCGGCGCACCTTGCAAGCCGCGTCGACGTCGACGAGGCGTTCATGGTCGGCGGCGCAGCTGTCAAGGCGGCTGATGAGGGCGATACCGGCATGATGGTCGTCATCGACAGACTGTCCGACGATCCTTACCAGTCCACCACCGGCGTCTATGACGTCCACAGGATCGCGAACGACGAGAAGCTGGTCCCGAGAGAGTGGATCAACGAGGAAGGCGACTATGTCACCGAGGACTTCATCGACTATGTCCGTCCGCTTATCCAGGGCAACAACTCCTTCGTCATGGTCTCCGGCGTTCCGAGGCACCTTGTCATGAACCCGAAGGGCTACAAGGACATTTACACGCACGAGTTCCAGTCGATCGGCGAGGAAGAGTAAGCTTCCCCTGCCGCACGGCATAACCGCTTAACCACATCAGCACATCATGAGGTGAAAAAGATGAGGACAATCGGCTTACTGACCAGCGGCGGAGACGCGCCGGGCATGAACGCATGCATCCGCGCCGTGGTCCGCACAGCGCTCCACCAGGGACTGGGTGTCAAGGGCATCATGAGAGGTTATTCCGGCCTCCTGACGGAAGAGATCGTGGACCTGAATACGACCAGCGTCGCCGAGATCATCGACGACGGCGGCACCATCCTTTACACGGCGCGCTGCGACGAGATGAGGACGGAGGACGGGCCGAAGAACGCGGCTGACGTCCTGAAGAAGCACGGGATCGACGGCCTTGTCGTCATCGGCGGCGACGGCTCCTTCGCGGGCGCCGGGAAGATCTCCCAGTACGGGATCAACGTCATGGGCGTGCCCGGGACCATCGACCTCGACATTGCGTGCACGGACTACACGATCGGCTTCGACACCGCGGTCAACACCGCGATGCAGGCCATCGACAAGGTCCGCGATACATCGACCTCCCACGAGCGCTGCTCGATCATCGAGGTCATGGGCCGCCACGCGGGCTACATCGCCCTGTGGTGCGGCATCGCGAACGGCGCGGAGTACATCCTCCTTCCGGAGAAGTACGACGGGAACGAGCAGATGCTGGTGGACACCATCATCGACAGCCACAAGCGCGGGAAGAACCACCACATCATCATCAACGCGGAGGGCATCGGGCATTCGACCTCCATGGCGAAGCGCATCGAGGCCGCGACCGGCATCGAGACCAGGGCTACCATCCTTGGCTACCTGCAGCGCGGCGGATCGCCGACCGCGAAGGACCGCGTGTACGCGTCCAAGATGGGCGCGAGGGCGGTCGAGCTCCTGCTTGAGGGGGCAAAGAACCGTGTCGTAGCGTCCCAGAACGGGAAGATCGTTGACTACGATATCCAGGAGGGGCTGGCAATGCAGAAGGCCTTCCCGGACGAAGACTTCGACCTCGCGAGGATGCTGACAAGATAAACTGAAAAAACACTGCCGCATCGGGAGCTGCCGGTGCGGCAGCGTTCTGTTATACGGGAGGGAACATGGCGGACGTGAATGCAGGGCGCACCGTGCTCTGCGGAGCGAACTCTTATTTAAAGAAATATTACCTGAATCCGGCGTTTCAGAAGCTTCCGGAATCCGTGAAGGATGAGCTGCAGATCCTCTGCGTGACCATCACGGAGGAGGCCGGCGGGATCCTTACGCTCGAGTACGACGAGGACGGCACGCTCGAATTCCGGACGGCAGCGGACGATGCCGACTATCTCTTCGACGATATCGCCTGCGGCATGAAGATCGCCCACGCGCGGTTCGAGAAGCAGGAGCTCCTTGAGGCGCTGGAGCTCTACTACAGAGTGGTGTTCCTCGGAAAAGCGGTGGAAGAGTGAAGATCGGGAATACGGAGATCGGGAGCGGGATCATCCTCGCGCCCATGGCAGGCGTGTCCGACCTGCCGTTCAGGCTCCTCTGCAGGGAGCAGGGCTGCGGGCTCTGCGTGACGGAGATGGTGAGCGCCAAGGCGGTCTGGTACAAAAACCGCGGGACCGCGGACCTTCTGCGCACGGTGCCGGAGGACCGGCCCCTGGCGGTGCAGCTTTTCGGCTCGGACCCGGAGATCTGCGGCGAGATCGCCGCGCGCCTTGAGGACGGGCCCTGGGACATCATCGACTTCAACATGGGGTGCCCGGTGCCGAAGGTCGTCGGGAACGGCGAAGGCTCCGCGCTCATGAAGGACCCGGAGCTCGCGGCAAGGGTGGTCCGCGCCATGGCGGACCGCGTGAAGAAGCCGGTGACCGTAAAGATCCGCGCGGGCTTTGACAGAAGGAACGTGAACGCCCCGGAGGTCGCGAAACGCCTGGAGGACGCGGGCGCCGCAGCCATCGCGGTGCACGGCAGGACGCGGGAGGAGTACTACGCCGGCAGGGCGGACTTAAGCGTCATCCGGGCCGTGAAGGAGGCGGTCTCCATCCCGGTCATCGGGAACGGGGACATCAAAACCGGCGCGGACGCGAAGCGGATGTACGAGGAGACCGGCTGCGACGCGGTCATGATCGGCCGCGGGGCCCAGGGGAACCCCTGGATATTCCGCGAGGTGAAGGCGTACCTTGAGACCGGGACGGTGCTGCCGGGCCCGGCGCCGGAGGAGCGGAAGCAGATGATCCTCCGCCACCTCGACATGCAGGTCGCGCTCGACGGTCCGCACATGGGGATCCTGAAGATGCGGAGCCACATCGCGTGGTATCTTCACGGGATCCCGAACGCCGCCGCGGTCCGGAACGCGGTCAACACCGCGGACACGAAGGAAGCCGTCTCCGCGATCGTTGAAGAAGCGTTCCGTTTTCTTGACAGGTAAATGCAATTCACTTATAATGTCCGTTAAGTCTGCCCGCCCGCGGGTCAAATTGTATTCAGAATCGGAGGATTTAGCATCATGGCAGAGGTAAAAAAGAACGTTCTCACTTACGAAGGTTTGAAACGTTACGAGGAAGAGCTTCAGGATCTGAAGGTCAACAAGAGAAAGGAAATCGCCGACAAGATCAAGGAAGCAAGAGAACAGGGAGACCTTTCCGAGAACGCCGAGTATGATGCGGCCAAGGATGAGCAGCGCGATATTGAGGCAAGGATCGAGGAGCTCGAGGACCTCCTGAAGCACGCTGAGGTCTACGTCGAGGACGAGGCGAGCCTGGACGTTGTGAGCATCGGCACCAAGGTCAGGCTTTTTGACCTTGACGAGGACGAGGAGCTCGACTTCAAGATCGTAGGCTCCACTGAGGCAAATTCGCTGAAGGGCATGATCTCCAACGAATCCCCGGTCGGCATGGCGCTGCTCGGGAAGAAGGCCGGAGAGGTCGTCAGCGTTGAGACCCAGATGGGCACCATCCAGTATAAGATCATCAGCATTACGAGGGACCAGGATAATGGCTAATGAAGTAAACACACAGAATGAAGTAACTGACGCGAAGCAGGCCGAGAAGGAGCTGAAGGAGCTCCACAGGCTTGAGCAGGTGCGTCTTGAAAAGCTGCAGGAGCTCCAGGCGCAGGGCCGCGATCCCTTCGAGATCGTGAAGTACGACGTCACCGCGCACTCCGAGGACGTGAAGGAACGCTTCGAGGAGTACGAGGGAAAGGACGTCACGGTCGCCGGCCGCATGATGTCAAAGCGCGTCATGGGCAAGGCGTCCTTCTGCAACGTCCTCGACCTGAAGGGCAATATCCAGATCTACGTCGCGCGTGATTCCATCGGCGAGGATCCGTACAAGGATTTCAAGAAGATGGACATCGGCGATATCATCGGCGTGTCCGGCAAGGTCTTTAAGACGAAGACCGGGGAGATCTCCATCCACGCGGAGAAGCTCGACCTTCTTACGAAGAGCATGAAGCCGCTGCCGGAGAAGTTCCACGGCCTTACGGATACGGACGCGCGCTACCGCCAGAGGTACATCGACCTCATCATGAACCAGGAGTCGAGGAAGGTCTTCGTGAAGCGTTCGCAGATCATCTCCGCGATCCGCCGTTATCTGGACGGCCAGGGCTTCATGGAGGTCGAGACCCCCATGCTGGTACCGAACGCGGGCGGCGCTTCCGCGCGTCCGTTCGAGACGCATTTCAACGCGCTGAACGAGGACGTGAAGCTCCGCATTTCCCTGGAGCTGTACCTGAAGAGGCTGATTGTCGGCGGGCTTGAGCGCGTCTACGAGATCGGCCGCGTGTTCCGCAACGAGGGCGTCGACACGAGGCACAACCCGGAGTTCACCCTCATGGAGCTCTACCAGGCATACACCGACTACCATGGCATGATGGACCTCACCGAGAACATGTACCGCTACGTCGCGAGGGAAGTGAACGGTACGGCCATGGTGACCTACAACGGCACCGAGATCGACCTCGAAAAGCCCTTCCGCCGCATCACCATGATCGACGCGGTGAAGGAGGAGACCGGTATCGACTGGAACGAGGTCCCGGACACCGAGGCAGCGAAGAAGCTCGCGGATGAGCACCACATCGAGTACGAGAAGCGCCATAAGAAGGGTGATATCCTGAACCTCTTCTTTGACGAGTTCTGCGAGGCGAAGATGATCCAGCCGACCTTCGTTATGGACCATCCGATCGAGATCTCCCCGCTGACCAAGAAGAAGCCGGAGGATCCCGAGTACGTGCAGCGCTTCGAGCTTTATATCTACGGCCGCGAGATGTGCAACGCCTACTCCGAGCTGAACGACCCGATCGACCAGCGCGAGCGCTTCAAGGCGCAGGACGCGCTTGCCGAGGCAGGCGACGAGGAGGCCCAGCACACGGACGAGGATTTCCTGAACGCCCTTTCCATCGGCATGCCGCCGACGGGCGGCATCGGCTACGGCATCGACCGCCTGGTCATGCTGCTGACCGACAGCCAGGCGATCAGGGACGTGCTGCTGTTCCCGACACTTAAGTCCTCGCCTGCAGCGAAGGCCAAGGCAGCCCAGATGGAAGAGGCGAAAACGGAGGCCGTTTCTGCTCCGGCAGAGGCTCCGGAAGTGATCGATTTTTCCAAGGTAGAGATCGAGCCGCTCTTTAAAGATTTCGTCGATTTTGAGACTTTCAGCAAGTCCGATTTCCGTGCCGTAAAGGTTCTGGAGTGCGAGGCTGTGCCGAAGTCCAAGAAGCTTTTAAAGTTCGTCCTGGATGATGGAACAGACGAGAAACGCGTTATTTTAAGCGGTATTCACGCATTCTACGAGCCGGAAGAACTTATCGGAAAGACACTGATCGCTATCACAAACCTGCCGCCCAGACCCATGATGGGAATGGAGTCCAATGGCATGCTTCTCTCCGCACTTCACAAGGAAGAGGGCGAGGAAAAGCTCAATCTCCTGATGGTGGATCCGCACATTCCGGCAGGTGCGAAGCTGTATTGATCAGCTCCTTTTGAGACACCGGTTTACACCGGAAATGAGGCTCTGTTTTACGCCAATACGCCAATCTTACGCCAATCGGTGCCTAAGAATGTGTAGCGAAAGAAATATCACAAACTTGACAACCTCAAAAACAGAATAAAGCAGTTCCATTAAGGAAATACATAGGCCAGTAATGATTACCCGAGAGGGTTTTGATTACTGGCCTTTTTTGTGCGTATCTACGAGCGGTGCAGAGGACTGGCTGCAAGTAGAGCGTGTCAGTCAGCAGAACAAAGGAGGAACTGCTTATGACCTATGATGTGTTTTTGGAACAGATGAAAAACGATCTGCAGACCGCGTTTTCCGGGGAGATGCCTGAAAAGTATTCGCAGGTCAAAATCGGGATCCGGGATGTGGAAAAGCTGCAGGGGGAGTCCTACAGAGGAATATCCTTCCGGATCGGGGATTCTCCGATTGAGGGCAATCTTAATCTGCAGCAGGCGTATCAGGAACAGGAAGCCGGAATCCCGTATTCGGAGATTCTCAGACAGACAAAGGAAGCTATTACGCAGCAGGTAGACAGAATGCCCCAGTTTAATCTCGGGGAGCTGTCAAGCTACGAGGCGGTGAAGCAGTCCATGATGATGGAACTCATTCCGCAAAAAGGCAATGAAGAACGCCTGACAGAGATACCGCACCGGGATGTGGAGGATATGGCACTGATCTACCGGATGGATATGGGGGAAGGCTCCAATGGCAGGATGACCGCAGTGATCACGAATCAGAATCTGACGGCCTATCACGGATGATGGCTTCACGGCGCGCCTGTCCTACGCCTGCTCCGAGGTAGAGCGCGAGTCCGCAACGAAACGGCTCCGGGCGTTCATGGAGAAGTACGTCCGGGAGGAAATGGAATTAGAGGCGGAGAGAGAAAGGGAAGAAGCTGAAATGGAAAACAAATCGTCTGAATAAAAAGACCGGATGGGCGGCCTGAGCCGCCCATCCGATCTTTTTATCCGGGATCTTACAGGGTCGGGAAGCGGACCGGGTCGTCGCTTTCCTCCCATAAGGCGCGCATGTGCCGGAGCGCCTCTTCATCGGCCGGGACCTGCCCGTAAGCCATTTCCCGGTCTTTTTCCGTGATCTTCCGGATGACTTTACACGGGCAGGACGCAACGCATCTGGCGGAGAAATACTATAAGGCCAAGGCATTATATGTCGGTGTCAATGACCGTGGAAATTATGATCATGTGTACTGGTATGTTGACAGGAATGACGAGACAAAGGTAATGCTTCTTCTTTATAATGCTGACGAAGGTTCCAATAAGACTGACTGCATGTTCGTCCGCCCGGACGGGAGCACATGTAAACTGAATCTGATGGACTACTTTGCGATCGAAAACCTCAGTGATATAGCATCTGTATTTGATGACAGAGTATGGGTCAGCAGCCTGATCGGCGATGATCTGTTTGATATCACAGGAGAT
>Ga0129306_1001585_pt1 | contig 24687 bp, 21 predicted proteins | sample P827metagenome_FD_94438 | JGI IMG/M metagenome (GOLD analysis project Ga0129306, IMG submission 94438) | Capybara group fecal microbial communities from Wisconsin, USA - P827 metagenome | ecosystem: Host-associated > Mammals > Digestive system > Large intestine > Fecal | place: USA: Wisconsin... | reverse complement strand
CTTTTCTGCGATCTAATATCGCATCGTACACGGCGATCGCCGCCGCTGCCTCCACAACGGGCACCGCTCTCGGAACGACGCAGGGATCGTGCCGTCCCCCGACGCGGAGCTTGGTCTGCTCCATCGTTTCGAGGTCGACGCTCTGCTGTTCGCGCGCAATAGAGGGCGTCGGCTTGAACGCCGCGCGGAACACGATGGGCATTCCCGTGGAAATACCGCCGAGGATGCCGCCGCAGCGGTTCGCCGTCGTGACGACCGCGCCGTTTTCCACCGCAAACGGATCGTTGTTCTCGCTCCCGCGCAGGCGCGCGGCGGAGAAGCCCGCGCCGAATTCCACGCCCTTGACCGCGGGTATGCCGAACACGATGGCGGCGATCCGGCTCTCCAGACCGTCGTACAGCGCGCCGCCGACCCCCGGCTTTACGCCTTCGACCACGCATTCCACCACGCCGCCGACGCTGTCACCGTCGCGCTTCGCGTCAAGGATCGAGCGCTCCATCGCGTCCCCGTCCGTTTCCCCGCCGATCTCGACAGGGCTGGCATGGATCGAAACGCCCTCTTTATCCAACAGCTGCAAGCATATTCCGCCCGCGATGCACAGCGGTGCGGTCATACGCCCCGAAAACTGTCCGCCGCCCGCGCGGTCGTATGCGTCTCCGAACTTCGCCCACGCGGTATAATCGGCGTGTCCCGGCCGCGGGACTCTCCCGAGCGCCGCATAGTCCTGTGATCTGGCGTCCGTATTGCGTATGATCGCCGTCAGCGGCGCGCCGCAGGTCACGCCGTTCACAAGCCCGGACAGGATCTCCGGCTCATCCGCCTCGCATCGGGCGGTGCTCAGCGCCCCGCCATTCGGAGCGCGGCGCGCAAGAAAAGCGCGCAGACGAGCCATGTCTATGCATACCCCCGCCGGGATACCGGTGACCGTAACGCCGACAGCGCTCGCATGGGACTGCCCGAACACGGTCACGCGAATATTCTCTCCATAGCTCCCGCTCACCGGCACCCCTCTTTTCTCAAAATGCGTCTTCTATGTATTCGACCCGCGTCGCCTCAGGCGAACACGCCTTGTCCGTATAGACCTCCGCCACATCAAAGCGGCAATAGGCGTCGGGATCGTGGGTCGCCAGATAATGCTCCGCCGTGATACGCAGGCGCCGCTGCTTCGCCGCGGTGACAAATTCGCGCGGCAGGCCGTAGTCCACACGGTCGCGCAGCTTGACTTCGACAAAGCAAAGCGTTTTGCCGTCCTGCGCGATCAGGTCGATCTCCCCGTAGCGGCATCGGTACTGCGACGCGATGATGCGGCAGCCGCGCTTGCGCAGATACTCCGCAACGATGGCTTCTCCTCTGTCGCCGCGCTCCTTGCCCGTCATTCTGCTTTCTCCCACTTTTTCAAAAACGTCATGCGATGCGCCGGACAGGGGCCGTATTTTTCGTACCGTTCGCGGTGCAGCTTCGTACCGTAGCCCTTGTGCTGTGCAAAACCGTACTGCGGATATTGCTTGTCGATCACCTCGACCACATAGCGATCACGGCTGACCTTAGCAAGCACCGAAGCCGCCGCTATGCTGATTGACAAGGAATCTCCCTTCACGATACAGCGATGCGGCGTCACGATGGCGGCGCACTTCCCGTGGTCGCGGTTCCCGTCAATCAGCGCGAAATCCGCCCTGACTGCGAGCGCGTCGATGGCAAGCTGCATCGCCTTCATGCGGGCGCTCAGGATATCGGTCGCGTCGATCTCCCGCTCGTCCACCAACGCCACGGCATAGGCGACGGCGCAGTCCCGGATCAGCGGGAACAGCGCTTCGCGTTTTTTCTCTGTCAGCTTTTTGGAATCATCAAGCCCGGGGATCGAGCAATCCGGCGGCAGAATGACCGCCGCCGCATAGACCGGGCCGCACAGCGGTCCCGCGCCGGCCTCGTCTACGCCGCAGACCACGCCATAGCCGGAGGCGCGGGCTTCGTTTTCGTAGGAAAAATCAGGCATCTTGATCCTCCAGCGGCGTTTCCAGTGTAAAGCGTCCCAGCTTGCCACCGCGGAATTCATCAAGCAGAACGCGGCTCATGCGCTCGGTGTCAACCTCGCCGCCCGAAATGAGGAAGCCGCGTTTGCGCCCCGCCTTCTCCAGCAGGGTCCAGCCGTCCTCCCCGGGCGCGACAGCGATCTTATAGCGTTCCGTCAGCGCGGCGGGATAATGCGCGCCGAGATAGTCCATCAGGCGCATCGCCAGCTCCTCGATGTCGATGACTTCGTCGCGGATCGCGCCGGTGAACGCCAGGCGCACGCCGACGGCAGGATCGTCAAACTTCGGCCAGAGGATGCCGGGCGTGTCGAGCAGCTCCAGCGTTTTGTCCACAGGCACCCACTGCTTGCTGCGCGTGACGCCGGGACGGTCCTCCGCCTTTGCCGCTTTCCGGCCGGAAACCTTGTTGATAAAGGTGGACTTTCCCACGTTCGGGATGCCAAGCACCATGAGGCGCAGCACGCGCCCCACCTGTCCTTTCGCCTCATACGCGGCGATCTTGTCCTTAAGCAGCGTCCGCACCGCGGGCGCAAACTGCTTGACGCCCGCGCCGGATTTTGCATCGACCTCAATGACCGCCCAGCCCTGCGCGCGGAACCACGCCGCCCAGCGCTTCGTCAGCTCCGGATCGGCCTGATCGACGTGGCCGAGGACGACGATGCGCGGCTTGCCGGCCGTCAGTTCATCCAGGTCGGGATTCCGCGAGGAAAGCGGGATGCGCGCATCCACGATCTCGCAGACCGCGTCCATATTCCCGATCTCCGCCGCGATCATGCGGCGGGTCTTGGTCATGTGGCCGGGGAACCAGCTTAACGTATCCAGCTGCATGACGTCAACTCCGCTTCAAAATGCCGATCCGGCTGAAATCGCGCTCCATCGTATCGGCGTTCTTGCCCGGGAACGCCAGGAAAAATGCTCTGCCGATGAGGTAGCGCGTATCCACCGTGCCGATGCGCGGTTCACGGCTGTCGGTGCTCATATTGCGGTTGTCGCCCATGAGGAAGACGGAGCCCTCCGGCACGGTCAGCGGGAACGACATCCCCTCCTCGGTATAGGTCAGATCGTTGATATAGTCCTCCTCCAGCGCCGTGCCGTCCACATAGACGACGCCCGCGCCGAAGTCGATATCCACCGTCTGTCCGCCGACGGCAATGATACGCTTGACGATCGGATCGTCCGAGAAGGTGTCCTTCCGCGCGATGACGATATCGCCCTGCCGGAACTCACCCGCGAGCGGCGCGTTGAGCACCAGAAGCCGGTCGCCGTTTTGCAGGGTCTGGCGCATGGAGGGCCCTTTGACGCCCATCATGCGCACGCCGAACGTGAACACCAGAACGATGATCAGCACTGCCGAGACGACAGACAGCAGCCATTCGTAAAGCTCGCTTCCGGGTACGCGCTCGATTGTTGTTTCCATTTGATTATCCTGTTCCATTTTCTGCACCCTATGCTATATATCGAAAAATCATTGATATATGATATCACACTTTTTCAAAAACACAACCACAACATCAAAAAAAGCACGGCTGACGCCGTGCTTTTCTCTGTAACCTGTCTTACTCGGCCTGAGTCTTCGCCTCGATGACCTTGACGGTGCGGCCGTTGTAGGTACCGCACTCGGGGCACATCGTGTGCGGCTGACGCAGAGCGCCGCACTTCGGGCACTTGACCAGCTGCGGAGCCGTCAGCTTCCAATGAGAGCTGCGTCTCTTATCGCGCCTCGCACGGGATACTTTCCCCTTAGGGACTGCCATGTTGACACCTCCTTGATCGTAAACGGTTTCTCACCGTGAATTTTACAAAAGCTTTTGCAAAGCCGCCCAGCGCGGGTCGATCTCCTTTTTGCAGCGGCACGCCTCAAAGTTGAGGTTGGCGCCGCAGCCGGGACAGAGCCCCTTGCAATCCTCGCGGCAAAGCATTTTTGTGTCCATGTTCAGAATGAACGCTTCCCGTGCCAACTCGTCCAGATCGAACGCGCCGTCAGTGAGCAGCAGGATCTCGTCGTTTTCCTCGTCCTCCAGCTCGTTTGCGAGCATCCGCTCGATCGAAACATGGTAGGGCTTGTCAAACGACGCGCCGCAGCGGTCGCACACACAGGAAAGCTCGGCGTCAACGCCGGCCGTCAAAGAGAGCATCCCCGCAATGTTCCGCACTGTCCCTACCACTGAGACAGGCCGAACCGCGGGACACACGCCGCCAAAGTCCACATCGGAAAAGTCCAATTCCTCTTTGAATTCGATTCCGCCTCCGGGGGTGTTAATGATCGATCTAACGTCCAAACGCATGACACACCTCACAATGACACGAGTAGTATTATAGGCAAGTCCTTCCCCGTTGTCAAACATTATTTTCGCTTTTTCTTGAAATTTTTTTCATCATGCCGTACAATGAGCCAAACACCAGCGGGGAGATGAGGATTTGCGCGCTTTTACCATCGGAAAAAATGACGCCGGGCAGCGGCTCGACCGGTTTCTCGCCAAAGCAGTACCCCTGATGCCGGCGGCGCTCTCCCAGAAGTACGTCCGCATCAAGCGCATCAAGGTCAACGGCGCACGCGCCCAGCGGGACCAGCGGCTCAACGAGGGCGACGTGGTCGAATGCTGGATCAACGACGAGTTCTTTGACGCGCCGAACGAAGCCAACGTCTATCTTACCATCGCCGCGCCGAAAGTCAATATCGTCTTTGAGGATGAAAACATCGTCCTGCTCGACAAGCCCGCCGGCCAGCTCTGCCACGCGGGCGACGAAGGCGGCGGCGCGACGCTGATCGACCATCTGCTCGCCTACCTCTACCAGAAACGCGAGTGGCGCCCCCGCGAGGAGAACGCCTTCACGCCCGCGCTGTGCAACCGCATCGACCGCAACACCTGCGGACTGGTCATTGCAGCGAAAAACGCCGAGGCGCTGCGCGTGCTCAACGAGAAGATCAAGGCGCGCGAGCTGACCAAGCGCTACCTCTGCGTCTGCCTCGGACGACCCGATCCCGCAAAGGGACGCATCGAGTGCATCCTGCGCAAGGACGAGCGCGAAAACAAGATGCGTGTTTACCACCGCGCCGTGCCGGACGGACGAAGCGCGATCACGCTTTACGAAACGCTTGAAACGCGCGGGGGACTGTCGCTCGTCGAGGTCGAGCTGCTGACGGGGCGGACGCACCAGATCCGCGCCAGCTTCGCGGACATCGGCTGTCCCCTGCTCGGCGATGGGAAATACGGCGTCGGCGCGGCGAACCGCAAGTACGGCGAGACGGCGCAGCTCCTGTGCTCGCACCGCCTGCGCTTCGACTTCCCCACCGACGCGGGCGCGCTCAATTATCTGCGCGGGCGCGAGTTCGCCGTGGATTCCCCGCCGTTTCGCGCGAAGTACTTCGGATAAAGCTGTCGAATTTGTCAAAACGGAGGCTGAAATCAGCCCCCGTTTTTCTTTTCTGTAGAAAGTTCGATTTACTAAACAAATTGTTTATTTTACTATTGCTTTTTGATCCAGTTTCATATATGATATCCGGCGGTTAAATTTGCAAAACAAAAAGTTTAATATTTTTAACTCAAGGAGGCTGCCATGGACATTGGCGGTAAGATCAGACAGCTGCGAACGCAGAAGGGGCTGACGCTTGAGGAGCTTGCCAGCCGAAGCGAGCTGACCAAGGGCTTCCTGTCCCAGCTGGAGCGCAACCTCACCTCGCCCTCCATCGACTCGCTTGACGATATTCTGGAGGCGCTGGGCACAAACCTCGCGGACTTCTTCCAGGAGGACAAGGTCGAGCAGTACACCTTCCGCGAGCAGGACTTTTTCATCGACGAGCGGGAAAACTGCACGATCAGCTGGATCGTGCCGAACACGCAGAAAAACGATATGGAACCCATCCTGCTGACGCTGCCCGAGGGCGGCTCCTCGTTCGAGGTCGCCCCCCACAGCGGCGAGGAGTTCGGTTACGTCGCGGACGGCACGGTGGTGCTGGAATGCGACGGCAAGCGCAGCGTCCTGCGCAAGGGCGAGACGTTCTACCTCCACGGAAAGACCTTCCACAGCATCAAAAACGAGCATAAAACCACGGCGCGGGTGCTGTGGGTTTCGACCCCGCCCCTTTTCTAATAATATATAAGGAGAACATCACCATGGCAGAAGAAGCGAAGAAACTCATTCAATTCAAGAACATCGTCAAGAGCTTTGAGGACGGGCAGGTCGTCCTCAAGGGCGTTTCCCTCGACATTTACGAAAACGAGTTCGTCACGCTGCTCGGCCCCTCCGGCTGCGGCAAGACGACGCTGCTGCGCATCCTCGGCGGCTTCTTGCAGCCCACCGAGGGCAAGGTGCTTTTCGACAGCGAGGACATCGTCAACGTCCCGCCCTACAAGCGCGAGATCAACACCGTGTTCCAGAAGTACGCGCTGTTCCCGCACATGAACGTCTATGACAACATCGCCTTCGGCCTGACGATCAAGAAGGAGCCGAAGGACGTTATCGAGCAGAAGGTCATGCGTATGCTCCGCCTCGTCAACCTCGAGGACTACGCCAAGCGCAATGTCACCGAGATGTCCGGCGGACAGCAGCAGCGCATCGCCATTGCCCGCGCGCTCGTGAACGAGCCGAGCGTCCTGCTGCTCGACGAGCCGCTCGGCGCGCTCGACCTCAAGCTGCGCAAGGAGATGCAGCACGAGCTCAAGTCCATCCAGCAGGAGGTTGGCATCACCTTCATCTTCGTCACCCACGACCAGGAGGAGGCGCTGACCATGAGCGACAAGATCGTGGTCATGAACGCGGGCGAGATCCAGCAGATCGGCACGCCGACCGAGATCTACCGCCGCCCCGTCAACGAGTTCGTCGCCAACTTCATCGGCGAGACGAACATCATCGACGGCGTCATCCCCGAGGACAACTGCGTCGTGTTCGAGGACAAGCGCTTCCCCTGCACCGCCCGCGGCTTCGAGCCGAACGAGAAGGTGGACGTGGTCATCCGCCCGGAGCATCTGGATATCGTGCCGCGCGGGCAGGGTATGCTCAAGGGCGTGGTCAAGAGCCAGCTCTTCAAGGGGATGCACTACGACACCGTGGTCGAGACCCGCGCGGGCACGTCCATCACGGTCAAGATGAACGTCTCGCAGGACAAGCCCGTCACCAACAACGGCGAGAAGATCAGTGCCAGCGGCTTCCTGCTCGACGTGGAGGACGCCAACGAGCTGAACGACGCCAAGGTCATTGCCCTCGCCTCTGCCGAGGCGTGGGACGCCGAGACTGAGGAGCCTGTGTCCATCAAGACCGTCGAGTACGACATCAAGCCCGAGACCGGCGAGTACAACGTCACCTTCTCCACCGCCGCCGGCACCTCCATCTCCGTGCGCGCCATGGTCGTCACCGCCAACCGCGCGGAGAGCACAGTGTACCAGGAGGAGATCTACGCCATGAACTTCTTCAAGAAGGTCGAGGACATCCAGGAGAGCATCGCGCTGGACACCGACCTCAAGACGTGGGCGAACGCCTCGGCGTGGAGCCTGGAGGACGAGAACGAGAAGGTGGAGATCACCGACGTGAAGTACGACTTCGACCCCGAGACCATCACCCCGGGCGTGTACGACGTGACCTTCTCCACCGAGGGCTATGAGTACAAGGTCTCCACGACCCGCGCCGCCGAAGAGGGCTCCGAGGTTGGTCTGATCTTCCGTCCCGAGGACATCCATGTGATGAAGAAAGGAGCCCGCCGGTGAAACAGTTCCGTTCCATGACCTACCCCTACGTCGCCTGGATCGCGGTGATGATCGTCGCGCCGATGCTGCTCATCGTGCTCTACGCCTTCACCGAGTCCGGCAACGAGGTGCTGACCTTCCGCTTTACGCTGGAGAACTTCGGCCGCTTCGTCACCGACAGCGTGTTCCTTGCGGTGCTGTGGCGCTCGCTGGTCATCGCCGTTGTGACGACGGTGATCTGCGTGCTGCTGGGCTACCCCATCGCCTACGTCATCGCCCAGATGACCGACCGCGGCAACACCATCATGATCCTGCTCATCACCATGCCGACGTGGGTCAATATGCTGGTGCGCACCTACGCGTGGATGGGTATTCTGCAGGACGAGGGCGTGCTCAACCGCCTGCTGAGTGTGTTCGGCGTCGGCCCTGTGCCGATGATCCACACGAGCTTCGCCGTCATCCTCGGCATGGTGTATAACTTCATCCCGTTTATGATCCTGCAGATCCACACGTCGCTCGACAAGATGGACAAGAACCTGCTCAACGCCGCGGCCGACCTCGGCGCGGACAAGCTGCACACCTTCCTGCGCGTGACGCTGCCCCTGTCGCTCCCCGGCGTGATCTCCGGCATTACGCTGGTGTTCCTGCCCGCGGTGTCCAGCTTCTTTATCCCCAAGCTGCTCGGCGGCGGACAGTACGTCCTCGTCGGCAACGTGATCGAATCGCAGTTCCTCACCTCCGGCGACTGGAACTTCGGCAGCGCGATCTCGATGATCATGGCGATCATCATCATGGTCTCCATGTACTTCACGCGCAAGATCGACGCCGCCGCGTCCGCGGGAAAGGAGTGACGCGCCATGAATGATGCCAAAAAGAGCGGCGTCGGCAGCAAGCTCATCCTCGGTCTGACGCTCCTGTTTTTCTACTTCCCCATCTTCTACATCATCCTGTTCTCGTTCAACGACTCGCGCTCGCTGACGAAGTTCAGCGGCTTCTCCCTGCGCTGGTACGAGAAGATGTTCGCGGACTCGACGATGATGGAGGCGGTGCTCTACACCGTGCTCATCGCCGTGCTGGCGACCGTGGTGTCCACCGTGGTCGGCACGATCACCGCCATCGGACTCTCCAAGTCCAACCGCGTGCTCTCCGCCATCGTGGAGCGCATCAACGACCTGCCCGTGATGAACCCCGACATCGTCACCGCCATCAGCCTGCTGATGTTCTTCAGCGTGCTGGCGGTGCGCAAGGGCTTTGGCACGATGCTGCTGGCGCACATCATGTTCTGCATCCCCTACGTCATGCTGTCCGTGACGCCGAAGCTGCGCTCACTCGACCCGAACCTCATCGAGGCGGCGATGGACCTCGGCGCGACGCCGTTTCAGGCGCTGACCCGCGTCGTCGTGCCGCAGATCCGCTCCGGCATCGTGTCCGGCGCGCTGATCGCGTTCACGATGAGCTTTGACGACTTCGTCATCTCCTACTTTGCCACGGGCAACGGTGTGAACAACATCTCCATCCTCGTCTACACCATGTCCAAGCGCGTCAACCCGTCCATCAACGCGCTGTCCACCATCGTCATCCTGCTCATCACAGTGGCGCTGACGGTCGTGAACCTCGTGCCCATCCTGCGCGAGAAGCGCGGCGGCGCGGCGAAGCCGATGAACCGGAAGGCGACGGCAGTCGTCGCGGGCGTTCTGGCGGTGGCGCTGATCGCCACGGCGGTCATGGGCGGCACGGCGAAGCGCCGCCGCGAGCGCGACGCCGTGGAGAAGTACGGCTCGTCCGTGCTCAAGCTCTACCTGCCCGGCGAGTATCTGGGCGAGAACGTTATCTCCGACTTCGAGTCCCAGTACGGCGTCAGCGTCATCGTGGGGAATTTCGACTCCAACGAGATGATGTACACCAAGTTGCAGGCGGGCGACCAGTACGACATTCTGATCCCCTCGGACTACATGATCGAGCGCCTTATCAAGGGCGACTATCTCCAGCCGCTCGACAAAAGCCTCATCCCCAACCTCGACAACCTTGCCGATGCCGTCGTCGGTCTCGACTACGACGCCGAGGGCGAGTGGTCTGTGCCCTACTTCTGGGGCAGCGTGGGTCTTGTGTACAACCATGAGAACGTCGATCCCGAGGTCATCGAGGAAGAGGGCTGGGAGATCCTGCGTGACACCGACTACGCCGGACGCATCTACATCTACGACTCCGAGCGCGACAGCTTCATGATGGCGTTCAAGGCGCTGGGCTACTCGATGAACACCGACGACCCCGCCGAGATTGAGGAGGCCTACGAGTGGCTGCGGCAGATGAACAACACCATGTCCCCCATCTACGTCACCGACGAGGTCATCGACAACATGATGAACGGCTATCAGGACATCGCCGTGGTCTACAGCGGCGACGCGACGGTCATCCTCGACGAGAACGAGGACATGAGCTTCTTCATGCCGAACGAGGGCACGAACATCTGGTGCGACGCCATGGTCATCCCCAAGAACGCGGAGAACCCGAAGCTCGCCCACGAGTTCATCAACTATATGCTCTCCTACGAGGCGGCGTACGACGGCTCTGAGACCGTGGGCTACGCCTCCCCCAACGCCGAGGTGCTGGAGGAGATGAGCACGTCCGAGGACCTCTACGCCGAGAACGAGGCATATTATCCCCGCAGCGACGGTGAAAACGACGAGATGTTCCACGACAATGTCACGCTGCAGCGCGAACTGAGCAAGTATTGGATCCGCGTGAAGGCGGAAGGCTGACACAACAAAAAACCGAGCGGCGATTCGCCGCTCGGTTTTTTGTTGTTGTACGTTTTAAAGCGCCGCTTTGATCGCGGCAAGGAACTCGTCATACTCCTCGAACGCGGGGAGCTGGGGGTAATCCTGCTTGATCTTCTCCGTCGTGCGGAAGAGGAAGCCCGCCTTGCTGGCGAGGATCATGTCGAGGTCGTTGTAGCTGTCGCCCGCGGCGATGGTCTCGAAGCCGATGCTTTGCAGCGCCTTCACCGTCGTCAGCTTCGACTTCTGGCAGCGCATCTTCACGCCGGTCAGCATCCCCTTCTCGTCCGTGACGAGGGAGTTGCAGAAGATCGTCGGCCACGCCAGCTTTTTGAGCAGCGGCTGGGCGAACTCCTCGAACGTGTCGGAGAGGATGAGCACCTGCGTGATGGAGCGCAGCTCGTCCAAAAACTCCTTCGCGCCCGGCAGCGGGTCGATCTGGGCGATGACGTCCTGGATCTCCTTCAGGCCCAACCCGTGCTCGCGCAGAATGTCCATGCGGAACTTCATCAGCTTGTCATAGTCCGGCTCGTCGCGCGTCGTGCGGCGCAGCTCGGGGATGCCGCTGACTTCGGAAAACTTGATCCAGATTTCGGGCGTGATGACGCCCTCCATATCCAGGCAAACGATATTCATAGGTCAAAACCACTCCTTCGTGACAGCTTTGTTCAGCACATAGTCCAGCATTTCGTTCTGGTCGATGACGTCCTTGTGGCGCACCTCGCGCTCACGCAGGCCCGTGAGGTTCTTCGGGATGGAGATGCCGGTCTCGTTGCGCACCTGCTCCATGACGTCGAACTCGTCGCCCTTGGCGGCGTGTCCGATGCCCGCCAGCACCGCCGCGGGAAACTTGTACGGCGAGGCGGTGGAGAGGATGACGACGTGCTTGTGGTCGGGATTCGCCGCCTTGTACTGCTGGGCGACGTCCCACGCGACCGCAGTGTGCGTGTCGCAGAGATAACCGTACTCGCGCCAGACCATGCCGATGGCGTTCTTGGTGCCCTCGTCGTCGCAGCAGCCCTGCCAGAAGCCCGCGTGGAGCTTGTCGAGAAGCCCGGCGGGGACCTGATACGCGCCCTCGCTCTTGAGCTGCTCCATCAGCGACTTGACCAGCGCCGCGTCGCCGGAGAGCAGGTACAGCAGACGCTCGAGATTGCTGGACACGAGAATGTCCATCGACGGCGAAACCGTCTTGTAGAACGGGCGGTTCTTGTCGTAACGTCCCGTGGCGAGGAAGTCGGTGAGCACGTTGTTGGCGTTGGAGGCGCACACCAGCTTGCCCACGGGCAGCCCCATCTCCTTGGCGAACCAGCCGGCGAGAATGTCGCCGAAGTTGCCCGTCGGGACGCAGAAGTCGATCTCATCGCCCGCTGCGATCTTCCCTTCCTTCACCAAATTGGCGTAGGCGCGGAAGTAGTACACGACCTGCGGGGCGAGGCGGCCGATATTGATGCTGTTCGCGCTGGAAAGGCGCACGCCCTTGCCTTCGAGCAGGTTCCCGTCCGTCACGGCGGCGAAGATGTTCTTCACACCGGTCTGCGCATCGTCGAAGTTGCCGCGCACGGCGCACACGCAGGTGTTCCTGCCCGCCTGCGTCGCCATCTGCGCCTTCTGCACGGGGCTGACGCCGCCGTCGGGGTAGAAGACGATGATCTTCGTGCCCGGCACGTCGCAGAAGCCCTCCATCGCCGCCTTGCCGGTGTCGCCGCTGGTGGCGGTGAGGATCAGGATCTCATCGTCCACGCCGCACTTTTTGCGCGCCGCGGTCATCAGCTGCGGCAGCATCGAGAGCGCCACGTCCTTGAACGCGCTCGTCGGCCCGCGGAACAGCTCCAGCACCGTGTCGTCCCCAACGGAGACGGTGGGCGTCAGATCCTCGGTCTCAAAGCGGTTCGTGTAGGCGTTTTTCACCAGCTCGCGCATCTCGTCCTTTGTGAACGAGGGCAGCAGCGCGGTCAGGATCTCGGTCGCCATGCCCTGCGTGTCCATGTCCAGCACGCTGCGCCAATCAAACGCGATCTCCTTCATCGAGGGCATGCTGTACAGTCCGCCGTCCGGCGCAAGACCGTCCAACACCGCCTGCGCAGACGACGCTTTCAACGCCGGATTTCTGGTGCTTTGGTAATCCATTGTGCAGTTCCTCCAAGTTTATCGCCCCGAATATTTCGATTTTTGTATTATTTGTTCGCTTTTTCGGGGATTGTATTTTCACGATAGCTATGTTATATTGTTTTTGCACAAAAGTCAAGTGTTTTTCTATCGCGGACACTTGTCATCCTATTGTTGATAAAAGAGGAAAGCAAACCATGCTCAAGGTAGTCAAGTTTGGCGGCTCGTCCTGCGCGGACGCAACGCAGTTCGCCAAAGTCAAATCCATCGTGCAGGCCGATCCCTCGCGCCGCGTCGTGGTGGTTTCCGCCCCCGGCAAGCGCTTCAAGGAGGATCACAAGATCACCGACCTGCTCTATCTCTGCGCGGCGCACATTAAATACGGCGTTGGCTGCGAGGACATCTTCAACATGATCCGCGGCCGCTACAACGACATCGCGCGCGACTGCGCGCTGAACATCGACCTCAACAGCGAGTTTGACGCGCTGTGGGACAGGATGCAAAGCGGCGTCAGCAAGGACGAGATCGCTTCGCGCGGCGAGTACTTCTCCGCCAAGCTGATGGCGGCGTACCTCGGCTTCGACTTCGTGGACGCCGCGCTGTGGGTCAAGTTCCGCTTCGACGGCAGTGTGGATCAGGAGGCAAGCTATGAGGCTCTGCGCCGCGCGGCGGACGGTCGCGGCGTTGTGACCCCAGGCTTCTACGGCATCATGCCCGACGGACACATCAAGACCTTCTCCCGCGGCGGCAGCGACATCACCGGCGCGCTGGCGGCGGCGGCGCTGGACGCCGACGTGTACGAGAACTGGACGGACGTCTCCGGCATTCTGATGGCGGACCCGCGCATCGTCAAGGACCCCGCGCCCATCAGCCACGTCACCTACAACGAGCTGCGTGAGCTGAGCTACGTCGGCGCGCAGGTGCTGCACGAGGGCGCGGTCTACCCCGTGCGCGAAAAAAGCATCCCGCTGAACATCCGCAACACCAACGACCCCTCCCACCCCGGCACGCTCATCATGGAGAAGATCGACGACGCGGCGGATCAGGGCGACACCTTCATCACCGGCATCGCGGGCAAGAAGGGTTTTTCGATCATCACGATCGCCAAGACGAGCCTCTCGTCCGAGCATGGCATCCTGCTTCAGATCATGGAGGTTCTGGAGAAGCATCAGGTCAACGTGGAATTCATCCTTTCCGGCATCGACACCGTGTCGCTGATGGTCAGCGCGGCGGAGGTCAGTTCCCGGCTGTACGAGGTGCTCGGCGAGTTGCAGAAGCGGCTCAAGCCGAATAGCATAACCGTGGCGGAGCACATCGCCATCGTCGCCGCGGTCGGCCGCAAGATGGCGTACCGCCTCGGCACGTCGGGCAAGCTGTTCGCCACGCTGGGCGAGAACGGCGTCAACGTGCGAATGATCACACAAGGTCCCGACGAGTTGAACATCATCGTCGGTGTGGAAGAAAAGGACTTTGAACAGGCGATCCGCGTCCTGTACGACAGCTTTGTAAAGGAGAAGAAATCATGAGCAAGGAAGTTAAGATCGGTATTCTCGGTGCAACCGGCGTCGTCGGTCAGGAAATGATGAAGATCCTCGACGAACGCAATTTCCCCGTCGCCTCCCTCCGCCCCATCGCGTCCGGCCGCAGCGCCGGCAAGACGCTCAAGTTCCGCGGCGAGGACGTCACCATCGTCGAGGCGAGCGACAGCGCGTTCGACGGGCTGGACATCGTGCTGGGCGCGGCGGAGAACGACATCGCGGAGCGCTTTGCGCCGTCCATCGTCAAGGCGGGCGCAACGTTTGTGGATAACTCCAGCGCGTTCCGTCTCGACCCCAAGGTGCCGCTGATCGTGCCGGAGATCAACCCCGAGGACGCCAAGTGGCACAGCGGCATCATCTCCAACCCCAACTGCACCACCATCATCACCATGGTCGCCGTTGCGGCGCTCGCCAAGGAAAGCCCCATCGAGACCATCGTCGCCTCCAGCTATCAGGCCGCGAGCGGCGCGGGCAAGGCGGGTCTCGACGAGCTGAAGGCTGAGGCGCTCGCCTATGCTAAGGGCGAGACCGTCGAGCCGAAGGCGTTCGCCTATCAGCTCGCGTTCAACGTCATCCCGCAGATCGGCGGCGAGCAGTATATGGGCTACACCAGCGAAGAGATGAAGATGCAGAACGAGGGTCGCAAGATCCTGCACCTGCCGGAGCTGAAGGTCTCCTGCACCTGCGTGCGCGTGCCCGTGTTCCGCAGCCACAGCGTTTCCGTTGTCCTGCGCACGAAGGAGAAGATCAGCGTCGAGCGCGCGCGCGAGCTGATTGCGGCTGCGCCGGGCTGCAAGCTCGTGGACGACCTCAAGAACAAGATCTATCCCATGCCGATGGACACCTCGGATCAGGACATCGTCTTCGTCGGGCGCATCCGCGAGGATCTGACCAGCGAAAACGGCCTGAACCTCTGGTGCTGCGGCGACCAGATCCGCAAGGGCGCGGCGACCAATACCGTGCAGATCGCGGAGCTGCTGCTCAACTGAATGAAACGTCAAAAGAGCGCCTGACGGCGCTCTTTTGTTGAAAAAATCCCGCCGTATGGCGGGATTTTTGTTTAGAAATCGATGGTTCCGTTCAGAAGCTTGAGATCGTACGGCTCGAACACAACGTTGCGATACTTCTCCACGTCCAGCTTTACGCCGGTCCAGTCGGAGTGCAGATCGCCGTTCTGCTTGATGAGCAGATCGTAAAGGATGTCGTAGGTCACGCCGTTTTCGTCCGTCTCGACGACGGTGGAGTACGGCAGGGTCTTGTGATAGGTCATATGCAGATCTTTGTAGCGGAAGTGGAAGCCGTTGCGCATCCGGCAACCGTCCAGACCCATGTACTCGAACTGAGACTTGAGATCCTGCAGGATGGGGTCGTGCTCCTCTTCGTAGAGGTTCTCCGGCGTGGTCTCGGTATAGTCGTAGCGGAACTGGATGGGGATGTGCCACTTGCGCCAGCGCTCGGCGTAATCCTTGAGCTTGTCCGAGGAATAGTCGAGATACAGCACGCAGTTAACGCGCTTCGCCGTGGCAATGGCGGCGACCACCTCGTCCGGCGACTCCTCCACATAGGGATCGATGTGGCGCGAAACATTGATGCAGGTGATCTTGTCCTTGTTGCGTTCGGTGAACGCGATCATCTCCTCGGGGCCGCATCCCGGCTGCACGGGGAAAGTCGTGTTGATGTAGACCTTGTGCGTGGAGGGCACGGCGTCCAGCATACGCTGGAGGGATTCGAGATTCGCAAACGGCTCGCCGCCGGTGAACACGAAGTCGCACGCAGGCGTGATCTCGTCGATCACACGGATGCTTTCAATGATCTTTTCCAGAGAAAAGCCGGAGCAATCCGCATATTCCGGTTTATTGATGCAGAACGGGCAATTGTTACGGCAATCGTAGGGTACGAACACCGTCACGGTCGCACCGCCGACGCGGGTCTTATAGGGATGATCCATCTATTTTTTCCGCCCTTCGGTGATAGTTAGCCAAAATCGTGGGTTAGTATACCACAGCCTGCATATGATTTCAAGTCAATACGCAGAAAGTTCGCCAAAATATTTGTGTAGATATCACAAGAAAACTTTGTGAATCTAATATCCCTCGCGCAGGCGACGGCGGACATACGCAAACGACGCATCCTCACCCTGTTCCTTGAGTACAAGCAGCATTTTTTCGATCTCCGCGCCCGTTTCGGGATGGATCATGATGTGCTTCTGCGAACGTTTGTAGTAATCATACGCCGCGCCGTCGGTGTACTTATCCCCCAGATAGATCCGGCACGCGGCAACACGGTCGCAGAACTGTTCCGCGACATATTTCATCGGCATCTTGCACCCGCCCATGAACACGCTGCCGTCCGGCGCGATGCAGTAGTCGATCCAGTATTCAAAATGGTGGCGGTTGCGTCCCTTGTGGTGCAGCCAAGCCAGCGACACGCCGTTCGCCTTGCGCTCGGCGTCGTTCGGGCTGCGGAAGCCCTGATAGTACTTCGCCCCGCGCCAGAACTCAACGGGCGAATATTTGCTCAGGTCGTGGAGCAGGCCCTGCCTGTACAATCCGACTCGGAAGCAGTATCTGCACACCAGATTGCGATGCTGCGTGATGGTTTTAAAATGTGCCCAAGGCTGCATACTCCCGCCTCCCTTCCGGCGCATCATAACATATTTTATTCAAAATAGCAAACAATACGAGCAAAATCGTGATGCAGATTCAAAGGAAAGCGAGATGGTGTTCATGTGTCTGGCGGTCGTAGGCGCAGACGCCCGCGTTCTGTGCCGCGCGGCCGGCATAACGGCCGTGGTCCTCCCCACGCTGCGGGAAGCCGCGGGCCGGGACTGGGACCTGCTTGCGCTGACGCGCGGCGCAGCGCCGCCGGACGGCACGTCGTCCGCGCCCCGGGCGCACAGCCTGCTGCTGCCCGGATCCTGCGCCCCCTCTCTTGCGCGCCATGCGGAGCAGGTCGTGTGCTACGGTTTCTCCCCGCGCGACACGCTGACCCTTTCCGGCACGACGCGCACAGGACGGATGCTCTGCCTTCAGCGCAGCGTCGTCACGATCCGCGGAAAGCTGATCGAGCCGCAGGAGCTGCCCCTGTCCCCCGCTCTCTCGTCCCTCGCGGACGAGGACGCGATGCTTGCGGCGCTGCTTCGCCTGCTTTGCGGCGCATGACCGCCATTTCCCGCGTTTTTCCATCTTTTGATCTGCATATTGCGTTTTTTCCGGGGAAATCTATGCTTGCGATACCCAAACGCACAACAACGTGCAACAAATCGAAAAGGAGTAATCACAATGTCCAGCAAGAATAACAACCAGCTCAACATTCCCGAGGCGCGCAGCGCAATGGATAAGTTCAAGATGGAGGCCGCCTCTGAGGTCGGCGTCAACCTGAAGGACGGCTACAACGGCGACCTCACCTCCCGCGAGGCCGGCTCTGTCGGCGGCCAGATGGTCAAGAAGATGATCGAGAGCTACGAGAAGAACCTGTAAGCAGCAGACGGCACAAGAAAGAAACGCGGAGATCCCGGCCGGGATCCCCGCGTTTCTTTTTGTTATTTCGTTTCCGCCTCGTAGATCAGTTCTCCGAGCGTCTGATACAGATTGCTCGGCTCGATCGGCTTTGTGAGGTGGGCGTTCATTCCAGCCTGAAGCGACAGCTGCACGTCCTCGTCGAACGCGTTGGCGGTCAGCGCGATGATGGGGATCTTTTTCGCGTCCTCCCTGTCCAGCGTGCGGATCGCCGCCGCGGCCTCCAGACCGTCCATCTCCGGCATACGCACGTCCATCAGGATCGCCGCATAGGTTCCCGGCGCGCTGTCGGTGAACAGCCGGACCGCGACCTTCCCGTTTTCAGCGTGGTCGGCTTCGATGTTCTCCATCTCGAGTATATCCATGATGATCTCGGCATTGATCTCAATATCCTCGGCAAGCAGGATGCGCCGTCCTGCCAGATCCGCCCGTTTTCTCTCCTTGATCGTGGTCAGGTTGTTGCGGCGCACGATACGCCCGAATTCCTCGATGACGTTCGCGGCAAACAGCGGCTTCGTCAGGAAGTCGTCCACGCCGACGCGGTGTGCCTCCTCCTGAATATCATCCCAGTTATACGCCGTCAGCACGACGACCGTGGTCTCGCTGTCGTACTGCTTCCGGATCTCGGCGGACGCCTCCAGGCCGTTCATGCCCGGCATACTCCAATCCATCAGCACGAGGTTATACGGTCTGTGCTTGGTATGCTGGACTTCCATCATGCGCAGGGCTTCTTCTCCGCTCGTGCAGATATCGGCGCGAATGCCGACCTCGTCCAGCACCATTCTTGCGTGCTCCGCCGCGATCTTATCGTCATCCACCACCAGAACGTACAGATCGCGGAGATCGAGTTCTCCGTCCACCGTCACGTCCTTCTGCACGCAGTTCCTCAGCGTGACCGTCACGGCAAACTCCGTCCCGACGCCCTTTTCGGACTCGACGCTGATCGAACCGTTCATCATCTCCACGATCCGCTTTGTGATGGCCATGCCGAGGCCCGAGCTGCCAAACTTGGTCTTGTTGCTGTTATCCTCCCGGGAAAAGACGTCGAAGATCTTGGGGATAAACGCCTGATCCATGCCCACGCCGGTATCCTTGATGCGGAAGCGGAGCGTGGACTGGTTATCAAACTCCGCCGTCCGCTCCACCGTCAGGGTCACGCTGCCGGGCGCCTCTGTGAACTTGACGGCATTCGACAGGATGTTGATCAGCACCTCCTTGAGCTTCATATCGTCGCCGATATAGGAATCATGCACATGGTTCAGGATACGGCAGTCGAAGGAGAGCCCCTTGTCGCGGCACTGGGGCATGATCATGGTGTTGATCTGCTCCAGCATGGCGCTGAAGGAGAACACTTCCCTGCGCAGCACCAGACGTCCGGACTCGATGCGGCTCATATCAAGGATGTCGTTGATGAGGCTGAGCAGGTGTTTTGCGCTCTCCCCGATCTTTTCAAGGTAAACCCGCGTCTGCGCGCCGATGGTTTCGTCGCGCAGGGCAAGGGTATCAAGGCCGATGATCGCGTTCATGGGGATACGGATCTCATGGCTCATGCTGGACAGGAACGACGTCTTCGCCTTGTTGGCCTCCTCCGCAGAGGTCAGCGCCTCCGCCAGCGCCTCACTCTTTGCCATGGCGTCGCGCATCTCGGCGTCAACGTTCGTGACGCCGACGATGATGAAGCGTTCGTCGTCCTCCATGAGCGAGACCTTCATGCTGACATAGGTCGGGCCGTTTTCACCGTTCTGGCGATAGGTCATCACAAAGGTGTTCTTCCGGCTCAGCGCTTTCACCAGCGTCCGGCGATCCATTGCTTTCAGGAAGGCGTCGCGGTCGTCAGGGTACACGTTCCGGCTCAGCTCCGCTTTGCAATCGCTGAAGAAATGCCAGCCGCGCCGCATCTCGGACAGCGCGCTGCCCTCGCCGCCTCTGCGGTATTCGATGAATTCCTCCGAGTCGAGGTTGACGTGGAACATATCCGTGTAGTCACGGGCGAGCGTCTGGGCGATATGGGTGTACAGGATGCCGCTGCTGAGGGCGTTTTCGTAGGCTTCCCTCGTCATGGCGTTTTCGTGCTGGATGCGCACCATGTCCGTCACATCCTGGCACATACCGAGGACGCAGAGCCGTCCGGCCGCGTCGAGGTATTTCACCTTTGTGGTCTGCAGCTGACGCTGGTTGCCGGCGGCGTCCGGCACGTCCTCAAAGAAGATGTAGGCCTTGTCCATCGAAAGCGCCACACGGTCGTCCTCGACGAAGTGCGCGGCGGTCTCCGCGTCAAAGATCTGCTCGTCGGTAAGGCCGATCACGCCGTTGGGCGACTCCTTGTGCGCATACTCCGCAAACGCCTGATTGCACGCCAGATACACGCCGGTTTCAGCGTCCTTGGTGAAGGTCAGGCCGGGCATATTATCCAGCAGAGAGCTGATGGTTTCCTTAAGCTCCGTGATCTTCTTTGCCGCGGCCGCCGCGTGCTCCGCCTCGGACAGCCGTTCGCCGAGCTTTTGCGTGTCCCGGAAGTTGTTCAGCATCATCGTGATGACAATCAGGAACATTCCCAGAGAAACGCTGGTGTACAGCGTGTTGGTGCTGCTGATGGTCTTTGCCTGCTCGTGGAGATAGGACACTCTATCCTCCGCGCTGTGGCCCGCGTCATGCTCGGGATGGCTTTGATGGTATTCGTAAATGCGCTCCACCGCGTCATTCGCGGCGTTTTCCGTCGCGCGGGAGACCCACATCATGCTGGCGAAGAGCACCAGCACAAGAAAGATCGCCCACACGATAAAGCGCTGTTCGTGCTCGCCCTGCCGGTCACGCCGGACCAGTATGCGGAAATAGACAAGCCCCAGCACCGACCAAACGATGAACAGGATATAGGATTCCGTCTCCATCGCCTGGAACGGCAGGAGTCCCGGGATGAGCAGCAGGAACAGAAACGACGACATCAGCAAAACGCCGACGATGCCAGTGATCATTTCGCGGTTTCGCTGCTCGCGCTGGGCATGACGGAAAACCGACTGGGAAACCAGCGCGTAGATCAGGGTCGCGCCGATCGTGGTAACGTCTACGATCCAGCCGATGGCGGTTCTTCCGAGGAACGGGATCAGCGCGGAAACCGCGACGATGGTATAGATCGCCTTGGCAGGAACGCCCCGTTCGTTCAGACACGCAAGCGGGCGCGGCGCCTCGCCTTCCAGTCCCGCCGCGTACAGCAATCGGCTCAGCGCCAGCATATTTCCGATCAGGCTCGTCAGGATCACGCCGAAGAGCGCCAGCATCAGGATCGCAACGCCGGCCCTGCCGAGGTAATGGTCCGCCGCGTAAAACGCCGGCACCGCCTTGACGCCTTCCAGATTCCCCATGTCCCTGATATAGGCAAGCCAGCTTTCATACTCCGGCGGATAGGCGGAGACGGACAGCACCGTAACAAACAGATACAGCAGCGTGGTGGCCAGCACGGACGCAAGCAGGACGCCCCGGATCTTTTTCGTCGGGAACGTATACTCCTCCGCAAAGTGCGAGATGTTCTCAAAGCCGATAAACGCCCACGGCGAGATCGCCGCGATGCGGACGATCTGCTGAAGGGCGTATGTACCCTCCAGATACAGCGGCTCGTAGCTGAACCCGCTTTCGTGACGCGCAATGGCGATCACGGCGCAGACCGTGAACCCGGCCGCGAAGGTCAGCGCGGCGGCGATCATGATGCGGTTGGGCAGGCGCGCGCTGTTGGCGCACAGGAAGCAGATGAGCACAACGGCGCAGATCGACAGCAGCGCCTCGCCGAGCCACACATCATAGCCGAATATCGTGTAATGGAAGCCGAAGCGGAACGCGTTGCCGAGGAAGAAGCGCGCGAACAGCGGCACAGAGGTCACGTTCGCCCACAGGACGGCCAGATAGGTCAGCAGCACAAACCAGAGGGCAACGAACCCCAGGTCATTCCCGCTGACCCGCTTCTCGAACGTATAGACGCCGCCTGCGTCCGGCATCTCGCAGATCATGTATTGCAGATTCCATGTGATGACCAGAATGACCGCCATTCCGGCCAAAAGTCCGAAGATCGTGCCTAGAAGGCCGGATTTTTGCAGGTAGGTGTTGCAGGTCACGATAAAAGAGCCCCAGCCGATGCTCGTGCCGATGGAAAACGCCCACATTCCGAGCGGCGTAAAACCGGAACGCAGCCCCGCGGAACAGCCGCCGTTCGCGCCATGTTCCATGCTCACCGACCTCTCACCTCTCTCTCTTCCTTCAGGCGGTTCTTGTTTTCGTACATATTCTGATCCGCCCGCGCGAACACGGGCGCGACGCTGTCGTCGCCGTCGAACTTCGACATTCCGCAGGCAACGACGATCCCGCCGCTGCGGGAAGCGTCCGCATTGTGTTTTCCGATGAGACCGACCAGCTCATCGATGCACTGATAATCGGCGCCCTGTGCGACCACCGCAAACTCGTCGCCTCCGACGCGGAAGACGGGGCTCCGCTTGAAAACGTCGCAGACGATCTTGCAGGCGTCGCGCAGAAACTGGTCGCCCGCCTGGTGTCCGGCCGTATCGTTGATCTTCTTCAAATCGTTGACGTCCAGGATCACGATGGCAAACGGCGAGACGCGGCTCTCCGCGATCTGGCGGTCCAGATGCTCCTCCGTCGCAAGGTAGGCGTGCCTGTTTTTCACACCCGTCAGTGGGTCGATGTTGGCCTCGATCTGCGCCTGCGCAAGGTGCTTGACGTACTCCTCCTCCTGCCGGACCTGCGCGTCAATGTTGATGACGCCGACAACCAGTCGGTCGCCCTCCTCTTCCTCCACCATGGCCGCCTTGAGCTGGATATAGGTAGGCTTACCCTCCAGTATGATGCGATAGCTCAGCGTGTAAATGCCGCAGCGCTCGATCTCCGACAGGATGCTCTCCTTTGAAAACGCCGACAGGAAGCGGTTCAGATCGTCGGGAAAGACGATCCTGCACGCATTTTCGCGTGTGGCGGCAAAGAAGTCCATGCCCTCCTTCGCCAGCGCATAGGTCTCATAGGCAGCGGACGCGCTGAATTCCCGATAGCGTCCGCTTCCGGGAACCACGACGTAAACGCAGAGATAATCGCCCGCAAGCGCGCTGAGTCTGGCGTATGCGATCTGTTCCTCTCTCATCCGCTCCGCCGCGCGGCGCTGCTTCATCTGCTCGTCGATATTCGTTATGCCGAGAATGATGTAGCGCTCGTCGTCCTCCATGCGGGAGACTCTCATGCTGACATACCTCGAGTCGCTCTCCGAGATCAGGCGGAAGGTCATCACAAAGACGCCGTTCCGATCCAGAGCGGCGGTAAGCGTCTTTCGATCCAGCGCCTTGATAAACGCCGCACGGTCGTCCGTGTGCACGACCCGTTCCGCTTCGATCCGGCACTCTTCAAAGAAGTGCCAGCCGCGCCGCACCTCGACCATCGTTCCGCTGTCGTCGTCCATGCGGTACTCGATAAACTCCTCGGAGTCGATATTGACGTAATACAGGTTCTGGAAGCCGCGGGTCATCGCCTGGGCGATGTGGGAATAGATGATGCCCGTGCCGCGCGCCTTTTCGTAGGCGTCCTTCGACGTGGCGTTTTCCCGCTGGATGCGCACCATATCCGTCACATCCTGACACATTCCGAGGACGCACTGCCTCTGCGCAGCGTCGGTGTATCTCAGCTTGGTCGTCTGATACTGCCGCTGGTTTCCCTCGGCGTCCGTCACATCCTCGAAGAAAATGTAGGGATCGTCCATGGAAAGCGCCATCCGGTCGTCCTCGGCGTAGTTGGCTGCCGTTGCCGGGTCAAAAAGCTCCGCGGCGGTGTAACCGATCACGCCGTCGGGATCGGGCCTGTGGACGTACGTCGCAAACGCCTGGTTGCAGGCGAGATATACGCCGGTTTCGGCGTCCTTGGTGAACATCATGCCGGGTATGTTGTCCAGCAGAGAGCTGATGGCATCCTTCAGCTCCTTCACGCGCTCCGCCTTCTCCATGCCGAGCTCGTAATCCGCCTTCTCGTCGTTGACGACAAAGGAATGCAGCAGGCAGGTGCCAAGCATATACGCGATCGTGTAGAGCGGAAGAAACGGATACCAGAGCTGTCCGAACAGGAACAGAGCCATCAGAAGCCCGAACAGCGAAAGCGTGCGGCACTCCCTCTTTTTTCCCGGCAGCCGCAGCAGCATCGACGTGATCGCATACGCAGAGATCAAAAGCAGCAGCAGGATCTGAACGACGAGTACGGCATTGCGCAGCGGAAGGGCGCGGTACAAGCTTTCGCCGTCCACCGTGAACAGGATCGGAGCGAAGATATTGATCGTAGTAATAAGCGTGATCGCGCCCGCAACCACGCGTCCGACCTGGATGAGGACGCGGCCAAGCCCGTTCATATCCTCCAGATAGGCAACCGTATACTGCACCCAGAACAGCACGCCGACCGCCACCACGATATAGTAAACGGTCGTGTCGGCAAACAGCAGGAATGCCAGCTTCCGGCTTTCGAAAACACCCCACAGGATATCCGTGACATAATAGGTCAACACCGCAAGCAGGAATCTCCTGTACACCTTCCATGCGGGTTTTTCAAAGGCGCCCTTCAAATTGAGCAAAATATCCCAGTTCTCAATCAGCAGAATCAGGACTGCGATCAGGCCAATTGCGGAATAACGCATTTGTCATCCTCTTTCTTTATTCTGCGCGCCACAATGCTTCACAAATGCATACTGTCGCAGTATGCATATATAACCAGAATAATTGTAACACAGTTTTGTTTATTTTTCCACCCCTCCGGGCAAAAAAACGTTCCGTCAACGCCGGGCGTTGACGGAACGTTTTTAAGAGAAATGGGGCGCGCCTCACGGACGCATGGCGTCAAGCTGACCCGCGCTCTTGAGAGCGGGCCGGACGGCGGCGTAGAGGATCGGTGAGATCACCATCGCCGCGACGGCGTTGATGGCGGACGCCGGGAACTTGCCCATCATCGTCACCCACACGGCGTCGAGCGGGAAGCCGTAAACGAAGCGCTGGAAAACGAAGGTCTTG
>Ga0129306_1001584_pt1 | contig 24687 bp, 21 predicted proteins | sample P827metagenome_FD_94438 | JGI IMG/M metagenome (GOLD analysis project Ga0129306, IMG submission 94438) | Capybara group fecal microbial communities from Wisconsin, USA - P827 metagenome | ecosystem: Host-associated > Mammals > Digestive system > Large intestine > Fecal | place: USA: Wisconsin... | reverse complement strand
CTACATTATCTAACCAATATATCTTTGAATATTTCCAAAGTAACCTGCATTTCTTTGCATTTACCTTTTTACAATGCTTTGTAGGGCTTTGGAAATTCAAGGCATTTAGTTCTGGATAAAGAGCAGTTACATAACCTCTGTGCGTTTCGCCATTTTCAAATGTATGCTCTACAAGGTCTCTGTGTTTGATTCCAAGTACATTGTCAGTTTTGGCTTTGTTCTGTCTGCGCATTGGTTTAATGATCCACTCTTTAATATCCGTAACATCAGGCTTCAAATCCGTAATACAGACGGCATCGTTAGAATGTGATTTTTCTATATTCCAGTCAATACGCTTATTTGCAGTATCTCCACCATTTGTCAAACGCAAAATACCAAGTTCCGATAATTGCTCTCTTAACCAGTTTTTACCTATCATTACATGACTTGCATAGTTAAGGTTTTTATTGTCAGAAGAGCCAAGCATATCATAATAATGTTGCATGCACTGTTCTTCTCTGCCTTCGGTCTTTTGATGACATTTACTGCAAAGTGTAATAAGGTTATCCAACGTGTTTGAACCGTTAAATCTTTTGGGCTTGATGTGGTGTACTTCTAATATGGTATTGGTTTTGCCGCATTCCATACATTTACAGCCATCCCGGAGTATCACGGCCTTACGTATATTTTCATCTAAACGATTAGACTTTTGATATTGCCAGGCATAAGGTTTGTATCCGTCTGTTAAAGCTCTTATGTCAATGGCGATATCTTCAAGCCAATAGTTTGTAATAATAATCCATTTGTTTAAGTGGAAGATTACCCGCATTGTAGCCTGTCGCTTTTGCAAAATGCTTGGCGCTATACGGCCTTGTCGTTTAGACGAACTTCTGTTGTTGAACCTTGCTTTGCGATATCTCTTATGATATCTGTGATATCTTCGATAACTTCTACGAACATCCATGAGGTGTTTTACATCGTTACGCTGTTCAATAGTTCCTTTGAATAAAACCTTGTTCTTAGTCTGACATCTTTGTACTAAAGCTATACCTGTATGCAAACCACCATTATCAATACCGCAACGCACTTCATCTTTGCAGATTTCATTATCAGGTATCACTCTATTCAGTTGTATTACCATCGGGTATTTCGATACCAATTTAGCCTTACCTTTTCGTATTATGTACCATGCTTTTGTTTCTTTGGTTGGACTTAGCGGTTTCCCGTTAGAGTCCAACACAAATGAGTAACTTGTCATTTCTGACACCTTCCTTTCGGAGAATTTTCCTTCGTGCCAATGACGGAGAGAAGATCATGTGTTTCCCTGTTATCACCACAGGACATTAGCGGTGTTTCTTGGTTGGCACTCGCAGAGCAGCGGACTGAAAGTACATCCACAGGTGCGTCTTTACCTTTATCTCTCTATCGTAGTTCATCATGCAGAGTAGTTTTCACTATCAGCACTCACTTAGGCTCGAAACCTACTGTTAAGTCCATACTTAAAAGGCTTAAGCGTGTCCACTTTTGAGTATGTTTGCTCGCATATTTCTATGTTTTTGATTACTTAACAGTTAGTCCTTAATAAGGCGCATTTATCGTTGCCAGTCGCTTGCCTGTCTTGAAATATGGAATAAGCCTTTGGAACATAACTTCAAGCCATGTGTGATACAGACCGTTATCCACGCCACTCGGTACTTCAACATCTGTCTCTTTGCCTTCTGTAAAATCAGAGTCACGGATCTCCGTATCCTGCAACAGTTCTTCTGCGGGGTACTCGCATACAACTGCGGATGACTTATCACATGCCTCGTACTCTGCGGACTCAAGCGCATAATCAAAGAAGTTGCATCCTGTCACATCCTCGTCATTCATAAAAAGCATGTTATCGACAGTAAGATGATCGTTCTTTGTATGACATCTGGAGGATATCATATCTCTTATAATGTCTCTGTCCTCGATTATGGCTGATGCAAGTTCATCCCTGCTTCCGATCTCTCGTGCGTGGAGATAGCTTATTGTCTCAGGCATCTCAACGTGCTTTTCGGAGTCAGCTACCCAGTTAGGCTCCTCGGGCGTCATAACATCGCCGACATTCGTGCCGATATCCTTATATTCTTCCGTGGAAATGCATATCATGGGTATCTCTTCTTCATCATCATATCCAATGATCGCTCCGGGGTATGCGCCGTTATGTGCTCCTGCGTTGGTTAGATCATACATATGCACATCCGCCAAATACTCAAAGGCCACGTTAGCAAACCCAATCGGAATCTCGTGCGTCTCCGCAACATAATCCCAATCTTCAACATACACTCCATGTATATCTTCATGTCCAAAATCCTCAAGCCAGAAGTACGTTATCTCCCATTCATATTCCTTGCTTACTGTTCGGGCATAGACTTTAGTGTCCCCGAACCAGGTGTCTACAGTAGTTCGGTTTCTTAATGACTCGGTAGTAGGGATACCCTGTGAAAGATTATATCCATACGGTTCTGCGGTATTGCCGGTTACGAATGTAGGCACGTTTTCATCTATCTCTATTCCCAGTTCGCCTGCATCCTTGATCGATGCAAGTGTTCCGTGCTTAAGGTGATCTACGGTATAGTCGTGCATAACAAGGAAATCATCGCCTGCGTCTGTAGGTTCTGCTATTACACCGTTACCTATAAGAAGGTAGTGGTTGAAGTGAGTTTTAAGACCAGATTTATTTGCCCAGGGATAACGGTCGTCTATACGGATGCCGGAGGAGTTCTTTCCTACGTCGCATACACCTTCCGCATGACCGTCACCAGGATAGTTGGTGTATGGACCGTCTAAATCTATTTTTGTTCCTTGATATGTAACCATCATACAGTCCAATTTTAGATATACAGCCGGTCCTACACCATCTATTGCATCTTGGATTTCTTTCGCCCATTCTCCACCGGCCCTCGCTATAACTGTGGACATCGGAATACAAAAGGTATTGAATTGTTGTCCATGTGATTCAGTTGTTGAACCTATAAAAGCCTCTCCATCAAAAAAACAACGTATATAATTCTTTTCTTCATGTATCTCTTTGGTTGTTGGATCGTATTGACATCTGGTAATCGTTAATCCAATACTTCTATACCAGATATTTGATGTTTTCTTTTTGTCTGATGTATAGATCTCTATGTCGCCGTTCTCGTTTAAGTGGGCTTCCCATGCATAAGCAGTGGTTGTATCGGCGAGGAAAAACATTAGACACAGCCCTACGGTGGACAATGCCAATAAGATATATTTGAGAAATCCTTTTGTAGTTGCCATTATTTGAACTCCTTATCAGAAAATAATACACGTTTAGATATATTATATCGGCAGATAAGGGATATTGCAAGACATAAAAAATAGAGCCAACCTTTCAAGGGTTGGCTCTTGGCTTAGTTTTGTAGTGAAAGATTATACTCTACCGAGCATACCGTTTGCCATTATCTTGGCAATACTGTCAAGACTCAGGTGTTCTCCGAAAAATCTGATCGGGTGCTTACGCTTAAGATGATAATATGTCTCAACACGCTGTCTGGCAGCGTCGTAAGAAATGGCATTATTTGAAGCAATAACAATTTGTTTTGCCAATTTATCCATTCTTTTATTCAACATAAATCTCATCTCCTTTCAAATTGTAAGGTCTCAGCATCTTAATACAGTTATCGGCAACTTTTTGATCCTTAATAACATACTGTATATGCTTTGAAGGAATCATATAGTTAGCTATTGCGATTACCTCACGTATAAACGACGGTTTATCGCGATACCAACCTGCAACTGCATCAACTCTGCCGTCCGCCATCGGAGCTTTAATGACTTTTTCTGTCATTGTATCGTGATTTACCGGATCAACGCGATGATAAAAAACTAATTTTCCAAATGAAAGCGTTTTATGTCTTTTCTCAAAAATCTCTGTGTGATCCAACGATGTAAAGTCGCATTCAAATGGAATAACCACCGCCTTTTCAAGTAAATCATCGATGTCAGATGACGAATAATATTGAGCTGCTATACGCATCGCCCAATCTCTTGCAAAATCTTCGTCTGACAGATAAAAGCCATGACCGAAATCTCGTTCTTCGCCTCGGTTTCGTTCGGTATCCACCTTTTTGTGAATACTTGATACGAATTTGGCTATGGTGCCATGATACAATATCATTTCCTACTACCTCCTTCTATATTTTTATATAAAACGAGGGTTCGGATGTGATCCCCTCGTGTTGCTTGGTTAAGGGGATCTGGTCCCAGTATTTGCGCCTGCATGCGTTGCGGTATTATATGACTTCATCATTTAGAAGCCAATAACATGCAATAATACAAGCTTAAATAAATTTCAACTTTATTATATCACAATTTACTCATTATAACATTATTGCGGTTAACAAAAGGCCGCCCGAACATTCAGCAATGTTATTAAGTTAATCTCTGTCGGCACACTGGACAGGTTATTTCATCAATTTCTTTCCACAGAATGTTATTTGTGATTATTATTTTACTGCGCATATTTACACCGCCGTAGCGATATGTTTTTCCACACAAACATTCTTTGGCATTTATTGTCACATGGTAAACGCCTTTTATTTTTACACAAGGATAATCTGTTTTCATGATATTAAACTTTAACTTAATGACATTGGAACATTCAGAGTGGCCTTTGTGCGCTACCTTATCGTCGATATCTCACCCGAATCGTTTTTTGATCTTAATACTGATTCCGATGATAACCGCCAATATCGCAACTCCCAGTCCGATTATTATATACAAGTAGTACATCGGATATCTTGCAGGGATAACTTCCTCTCTCAAGACTTCTCCGCATCTTTCACAATGATACTGCGCCTTGCCTTCGGTGAAGTATCCTACTTGCTTGAGTATCAGTGGAGATTCCTCTTCTTTATGTCCTATTGCGGGTATCTCCTCTGTATAACTGTCTCCGCAACGTTCGCAAGTATATGTAACAACGCCAGGCTCGGTGCAGGTTTCTTTCTTTGTGGTTTTGGCGGTGTATTCATGTTCTAACATCGGGATGATGGTCGTATAACTATCACCGCACTCCGTACAGGTGAACGTTTCTACGCCGGTATGATCACAGGATGCCTCTACGGTTATCTCAGACGTATATGTATGTCTACCTGTTGGTGGTATCTCGGAAGTATAACTATCTCCACACTTATTGCAGGTAGAAGTCATTTCACCAGCAATAGAGCAAGTAGGCTCGACTGTTACTTCGTCCACATAATGATGATCGCAGGTCTTTGAAGTGGTTATTGATGTAGGTGACGAAGTGGATGGGGTGGGTGTAGCACTCTGGCTTGAATTATTGCCATACGCCAATGTCCCATCGGCGTTATATCCAGTGGGATACGTGCTTGGATCAGAGAACTCACCCCCTGCAGCGATGTAATCAGAAAGCCATCGAGACCATCCATCCTCTACTTGTTCCCATTCTCCCGTACTCATATTGTAGTAAAGATCTCCGTCACAATATGTCGTTATGCCAAGAAAAGCTATAATACACACTGTCGCGATTATAGATAATATACTTATATAATGCAAATACCTTAAGTATCTATTTGCGTTTTCAGTATTATTCATGGTTGATACCTCCTATATTGATATAATACAACTCATTTCCTTTGGTTAATATTATAATATAAAATATAATTTTTGTCAACTATCTTGCTTCTCACTTATTGTCTGATAATTTATGAATCCGCGCGCGTTTTGCTTTTATTCCTTTACTATCACTGAAATTTACGCTATAATAACTCCGCTAAACAAACCTCACGCAAATATTAAAGAAACAAGAAACAACTATGACCAATATCGACTGGGATGAACTGAGAAAAGCTGTTGCTGATATCGAGACATCGCCCGAAGAAAATAAGCCGAAATCTGTTGATTTTATCCTTACAAATAGCTCCATCCCCATTATCGCGGAAGCACAGCCACCTATCCCAGACAACTCATACGCTACCAGAAAGTATCTCCTTGAGTATGTAAAAATCTACAATTCGCAATCATATAAATCCGAGGATGTGAAAAATCTGTTTAAGAGTGTGTTTGATTTCTTATCCTCAGATTTTAACCATCTACGTAAGTCGCTTACCGCCGATATCCATGAACTTGATGCTTGTCTTTCGGCGAGAGCCTATAAAGCCACGCTTATACTTGCGGGTTCTATACTGGAGGCATTCCTTCTTGACTGGTTATCAGAGATTGACGGCAAAAACTACTTCGAGGAGCCTTATAAGGTAAAGATCTACCGCCCTGATGGTACGTTCTATTGGGAAAAGAAAGAACAGTTGAACGTATACATCGAGCAGATCAAAGAAATCGAACGCCCCGACTGGATGGAATCAAGCGAAAAAGCTCACTATATAAGAGAGCGTCGCAACTCCGTCCACGCAAAAGTCTGCCTAAAAGAAGATGAACAGATCAACGAGGAAACATGCCGTAAAGTCATCTCTTATCTCAAAGACATAATCGACACACGCCTAAACAAACGCCAAGACGAATTAAGACTTAAATGACTGCTCTTTTCGACGTTGTTTATCCAGACTTTGTATTTCTATATAATCCTCTGAACTGATTGCTTCATTGAGTTGTCTCTCTATTTCGTCGTAGTATACAACCATTACAGGACATTCAGATTCATTTATACCTAACCCCTTGCATATTTTCGCAATCATTTCTTGAGGATGCGACCCTGTAACATGTACGTCTGTTCCCAAAAGGACTCCCGCCCACTTGTCGCCGTATTGCTTTACTATACATTCCCTCGTTTTATTTCGTACATATTTTTCCAAATCAAGCGTTGCTGAATCGTAAAACTCTGAATATGCACGCTCGACGCTTTTTCTGTTAGACAAGCTGTTGATGTGAGACAAATTGCTCCTGATGTGCTGAAGTCCGGTAACGTCGAGGTTGTCGCCTTCGACCTTCAGGGTTTCTAATTGCTTGATAACAGCATCAATTTCGGTATTATATTTATCACGCAAGTCTATTGTAGTTTTACTATATGAAAACTTTGATGCCACAACGAAGCCTCCCTAATTATGTTGTTTTACCAATCCTCTCCGACAAGAATATCAAGCCCTACCTTAACCTTGTCGTTTGACCACCATTTGTATCCTAAAACGAACATATCCCTGTTGTATGTATCATCATCAAGGGGGATCAGCTTGTTGTTTTTCCATGCAAATTGACCACAGAACCCGACGATATGACCGTCTCCGATTATCTGAGTGGAATGTACCTGGACACAATCGACATCTATCCCGTCTAAAAAGCAGGCAAGTCTTTGCGGTTCGTCATCCGGGAGTAGTGTAAAATCCTTATATCTGTCTGATTTACTTATAATGTCTTTGTAATCCATAGTGTTCCTCCTACTCTGCTATATTCATGTGCAGCCAAGCTCTGCACGCGCCGTATTTAACGAGGTTTTGGGAGGTTGTTGGCCTTATTCCCCATCGGATTTACGACTCATAATCGTGGGAGCTTCCGCAGAAGACGCACAATCGATATCGGTTCTCACCGAAACGCCACAGGTATATCGCCTCAAAGGCTCATTCTTGTTATTTGGGCTACCGCACCAAACGCTTCGCATTTGTTGGTGTCTCTGATTATAATGGCTCTGCCCGAAGGTCTTATGAGTCTGTCGCGCCCATTTCGCCCAATGATGCGAGAGGCACTTGCCGATTGCGAGGCAATCAACAGATTTTTCGCCATTTGCAAGCAAACAACGTGCCACATCCGCCGTATTTTATGACCAGCCGTTAAAAACCGTTCTGTCGGGGCAAGAGTTGCGACCTCTACTTCCCCAATTCCGTAAACTTCCCGACTGGGTGGCCCGATCCGGGCACTGCGCTAAGTTTGTGAAAGCAAGTAATGCTTTGAAGAGAAATCTATATCAACGTCCCACGACAGACGTTAATATCGTTTTATCGCTTCCACCGGCGGCTTCGTGCGCACTCGACTCAGCCTACGCCGACAGTATCGCCTATGCGAACATAGCGCGGTCTTATTCGGTGGCTCCCGGCATGGTCTCCGGTCTCCGGGGTCGGCCGCCCTTAGGAAGCAAGGGTTGCTTTTTACGACTTTTCACCTTCTTTGGTCGAATTATTTATGCCCTATAGGCACTGTTTTCGTATAGATATATTATACCTTATATTATAACTATTGTCAAGTTTACATATGTTTGAAGATATGGGTTATAGTGTTAACTTCCCAACTGTTGCCGAGAGCTTTGTATCGACCAGTATTACTGATGCAGTCCGTATAGTTGTCCGGGACATTCATACCTTCCTTAACTGTGGTAGGGGCAGGAGGTATGCCGTGCTATATTTACGCTACATATGCGTATGATTTGCCGGGTGGTAGATTATCGCGTATTTCCGGTAGCGGAGCGATCATTTCCCCGCCTGCCGACTTAAATACCTGCTTCCAGAACAGATGGGCGATAATGTTATCCTCAAGTACGTCAAATGTATATATGCCGTGGTTATTTCTGATGAACTCTATTGCAGTATCAAATCCATAACCTTTTCTACGGAACTCTCTTTTGACGTACATTTCGGCGATGTGGTATGTGGCTAACGGGTGTGCTTTCTCATGCATCCCGATTATACAAAAGCCAATGATCTCGCCGGAGTTGTTCATTACGGATCTGATATCGTAATCCTTGTTGCAAAAATACTCGTCTATCTGCCCGCTTATCTGATCCTCCGTAAGAGTTTTGATCACCCTGTTGTAAGGAGCAAGATCCTTAAGATAATCTCTGTATAGCGATGCAAATACATCCTTATCTCTTATATCCGCCATATTTTTCCCCCGAGCTATATAAACAGTTGCTTGTACGGTTCGTTCCATGTATCCCGCAGTCGTTCCGTAAAGTATTTGATACGGTTACAGTTATGCTCTTCCATGTGGTCGAGCCTGCCGAATTTTACCCCGTCATCCCGATACTCTTTAATAATCTCTATGAGGCGGTCGGAAAACTCTTTCCTGCCCATTTCCTTATAACTCTCCTCGCTGTTAGGGTAATTTTCGAGCATGGTTATGAACTTATTGATCTCGGCTACCCTCTCGTCCTTCTGTTCCACCGACATCAGCCCGGCGGCCATCTTATCCTCGATCCGTTTGATCTCCATGCTTAAAATTTCAATGAGGTCGTTCTTATCTTCGATTGTCATGTTGCTACCCTACTTCCTTAGTACAAATGTTATAGATGCTACTGCCCATATCGCGCTGAACGGAACTTAAGATCTGTCGCTTGCGTTTACCAGAATGTCGCCGTGGTCACCCTCGTATACTTTACATCCGTTATCGACATATTCCGTCTTCACAACAAATAGGAGACCTGCCGTGCGCCCTTATCCCTCGACAGTCCTTGCGCTACTCGTATTACACAGGAAGATGCGCATTACGTACGAATAGTTCACCATGAAGAAAACGCTAACGCCCCAATGGGGTAGATTTACTGCATATTATTGCCCACATATCCACCGTACGTAGTAAACAGAGTTACGTCGTTTACTTTCGGCGTAAACAGTCTGAACAGCTTTGTGCCGAGTGTTGGCGTAGTGTTTTTGACTTCTACCTTAAGGTAGTCGCCGTTCTTTAACTGGTAATCTATGTTCTCAGTGGGATCTGAGGCGTATATCACATCAAGGATTTCCTCCTTGTTGTAATCGTATCTGTATGTTTCTGTCTTGATCCATCCGGTCGCGTCATAGACATAATTACCGGATTCATCTACAACCGGTACGGTGTACGCTGCGGAGTGGACCATACGTATCTCGCAGGTCATGTGCGCCGAGTCGATCTCATTGCACAGTTCCTCGTAGGCCTCCGGGGTGATCTTTCCTGCTGCGCGGGCGTTGTCCACGAACTCAACGACTGCGTTATCTATATAACTTTGTGCAATAGTGTCCATCTTCTGCGCAATAATCATCACGGGAACGATAAACATTATCAAGCATCCAAATATAACTGCAAATGTGCGTCCAAGCGTGTCGCCCATCGTTACTCCTTAACTTCAATAAAGCGTATATGATACTGATGTGGTGTTGTTTTCTGCGTCATACCTGTGCGTGACAAGATAGTTTGAATCAAACGATATCCTGCTCTTTAAGTCCTGCACGACCGCCGTGTTGTTTTCTCTTAAGGCGATCAGATATGTCGGCGGTATTTCTGAGCCATTAAGATATATAATCGGTCCGTCTATCTGACCGATTATGTCCGTAAAAACCTCGCTACCGGGTTCGTATACCAATTCCTCTTGATATCCGTACTTTTCTGTGAGAGTTATGCTCTCTTTGCCTGTTTGATCAGTTATCTGATCTTTGTTTGCCTTGGTAAGTACGCCGAGAAACAGAACAAGCAGTGCTATCGCGGCCGCATATATGATCGTCGCAGCGATATTTGTTAAATAATCGGAAATCGTCTGTGTCATGGCGGTTACCTTTAATCAAAACGGGGAATATGCCAGTCGCACGGCATATCGGGGTTGGAGGCTTATTGGGATTTATACCCTTCTCCTTCTCGTTCCTCGGCAAAGTATAGGAGAGAAAGCCTTCACGAGCTTAATTTCCCGCTTCCCCTGCGGTAGAGAGTTATACTTCGGTCAAGGTAATATATTATTCGCTAAATTGTCGGTTTAACTGTAGTCATTATATTGGTTGTCCTTCGTGTAACCGACATATCCCCGTCTGATTGGCTTATCTGCGAGTAAATATGATTCCCAGTATTGCGTTGGTGTCGGGATCGCGGTCTACTTTACCTATGAATCTTGTGTTGGGTGAGATATAGGTCGATGAACGCTTATCCCTCGCGGCCTTGATGTCTGCACCGTCACCGGTAAGAGTGTTGTCTGCGTAGATGTAATTAACCTGGCCTGCACCATTGTCAACGCCTACGTAGATGTCATCATTCTCATGCTGTTTAATGACATTGATGACTTCCGATCCGGTAATTACCGCGCCGTCGTACTGGGTGTACTTACTCTCCTCCATCAGAGTGATGGCACCGTTTGAATCGGTGAGTGCTGAGTTGGCTGCTTCCTTATTGGAGTTCCAGATTCCGAAACCCAATGCGATAAGGAGGCAGGCAAGCACGATTCCTGCAACGATTGTAAGTCCGTGACTTAATGTTTCTGACATAATTGTTTCCTCCTATGTTTGATGTCTTATATATCCTTTTATTATATTATCACGTTTGGATATAAAGCAAAAGTAAAAAATATATCAACCACCGAGATTAAGCATCTTAAGCATATCCATAGCATACATACCGAAGGGTACGATCAGATAGGCTATCAGTGCGAGAAGCAGGGGTACAAATGATACCATCTTGCCAATCTCGGCCTTCTGCGATGCTATGATCTCGTTGTCGGTCTTACGCTTCTCCTTGTAGTACTCCCTGTCCGTCTCTATCTCCGAGAACGCCGTTAAGATATCCTCGTCATCCACCATAAGAAGATTGTCCACAAAGCGTCTGAACGGCGGGAATGTCTCTGAGTTCTTCATCTTCTGCAAGGATTTCTGTGTAGAATACTCAAGGGATATGATACATTCCTGTATGGACGGCTTAAAACAGAAGGCGAACCTCTCCATCCACTCAAGCACGGTGTCTATCATTATGCCGTCTACATGCATCAATATCAACACTATGGTCTGGAACTGGATTACTTCATCTTCCATATCCATTTTTACGATTCTGAGCTGATACAAGAGCAGTCCGTACGGAAGAAAGTACCCGAGGTAGAACCCTGCGACATTAAGCAGGATGAACCACCATCTGTAATAGACGTTTTTGTAGCTTGCTATTCGGGCAAATATCTCGGCTACGATCTCCTGTATGAGTGTTTCCTGTAAGCCTGTCTCCTCGCGTACCTGCGATGCCACGAGTTCTCTGTTCGCGGGAGTGTCTTCCAACTGCTTCTGATACTCCATGTGCTCTCTCGCGGTCTCCCTCATAGTCTCCCTATACTCCTCGTTGGGTACTATGGATGACTCAAAGGCGGTCGCGAAGTCGTTTACCAGGTTGTGTTTGCTTCTCCACTCAGACGTAAAGATGACTATATTGATAAGAAGTATCGCTGTAAGTCCAAACAGGATTCTCTTTACCAAAAAACCTTTGACGCCGATCTTGTCGCCGGTCATCTTAAGACCGTCATCTATGCGCAGGTGTCTCGTGTAGTCTTTATTGATAACTACGGTGATGAAACGGTTGATTATGCCGATAGAGAGTATACGCTCGATAAATCTGTGTTCTCTGTCGTCAGCAGCGGCACCGTCACGTAAATTTAATACCATCTGATACGTGACGATTGACACAAAAAAAATTATGGCCATAACCACCGTTCCGGCAGTCCCCTGGTAAAACGTAGCCATTTCGGGCACATTTGTTGTTCCGAACCATTCTATAGCCTTAAGAAAGAACAACGGAAGGATAGATAACACCGTCAGACCGCTGAACATGAACTTGGTCTTCTTTCGGCGGATCATCTCAACATTGATCTCTTCCTTAAGGTAGTTGATATTTGTAAGGAACAGCGACTGTCCGTCATCAAGCTTTTTATCGCCGTATTCCTTGATGGTCGCGCACACAGCCACGAGGGTTAAGATAAAGCGGTTCGGTGCTATGTCCGTATAGGCGTTTACCAGTTCCTCCACGTGGGTAGAGCCGATTATCTGCGATATCTTGGTGGCGTGAAGCCCCATCTCGTAAGGTGTTTCATCAAGGGTATCGTATATCGCGTCTTCCACATTGCCATTTGCTGAGTAGTGATGGCGGATATTGGTGATGAAGTCACCCAACTGGACGAGCAGTTTGTTATCCAGCCGCTCCTGCGCTGAACCGATAAGGAATGTAAATATGAAATAGGTTAAAAAGAAACCCATGCATATAAAGAACCAGTCTCCCCATCCCATGACAAGAACTACGGTCATAACCGCTATCGCTCCGCCAACGCATTTGAGCATTGTGAGTGTGGCCTTGCGTCTGATGGACATATCATCCGCGGGATAGTTGATCTCAAGGTAATTCCTTATCTTAAAAAAGAATCTCTTAAGGAGCGGAGTCCGTGAGAAGAGCCTGTACAGCCAAAAGATTCCCTTAAGGCTGAAATTGGAACTCTTCTTTACATGGATCCTGCCTTTTTGTTTCCTTATCATACGGTCGAGCAGATAATATGTCACCGCTACTACCACGATAAGGCCCCCTATAATGATAGTAAATACTTTGTAATTCATATCGCTACCTCATTACGCATATTTGCGCAGTCCTTTGAGCTCTTCTTTGCAAAGCTCCGCTTCCGTTTCCGACAGATTCTGATAGACGTGCGCCATAAGGTCATCAGAAGGTGCGTTTTTGAATACGTATCTACCATTTTCAAATACTACCAGATCTACGGTTCTAAACAGCTCGCGGTCGGTGTCGCGCTTCTGATGCTCCATAGTATCGAGTGTGAGTTTGTCTTCGGCAGACAGACCGCTATTCTCGGGCATTTCCGAGGGGTATCTGCGGTCATTTATGGGAATTATCTCGGTTATACGCTCGCAGTAACGGTGTCCACGGACGTTGACCATGTGCACGTCTACGTTGATCGCGCGTGCAACCATGTCCTCTGCTGCTTCCTCGTTCTGGAAGCCTGCACCGCCCTTGGAATCGAGGAGGTTGTTACGGATGGCGATAACCAAGTCCTTCGTTGTCTTTGCATGGTGGGTAAACATTGCAAACAGTGATGCGACCATCGCGGTCTGGATCAGCCAGGATGCTGCTTCTGCTGTTGCTACCTCACCGAGGATGTTACAAGAACCGTTCATCTTCTTCTGTAAGTTAAGTCCTTCCTGTGCCGTGAAGTTGTCGGTTTCCTGTAAGGTTACGATATTCCTGTCGGGATATGTGTATCGCAGGTTCGTCTCAAACTCCAGTTCCTGTACACGGATATTAAGGAACTTAGGGAAGTATGTGATGATCGACTTAAGCAGTGTCGTTTTACCTGTGCCCTGCATACCGGTGATAGCCATTGTGGTATAACCGCGTATGAGCCACTTAATAAGGGTAAGGGGTGCTTCATGTCCGTCATCGGGAAGCACATACTCAGGTGCAAGGGATGGCATAGAGTCGAACTTACGTACAAAGAATGTCCATGAGTCGCAAGCCGGAGGACGTGCTACAACGACACGGGATCCGTCTTTCATGGTCGATACAACTGTGGGATTTCTCCTTGATAAGCATATCGGAGCATTGTACTTATACACGTTCGAGCATATCCTCATAAGTTCGTCCTGCGAACCGAGGGATAAAAACTCAAGCTTTAAGTTGACACCCTTTACCATTACCCAGATGCACTCAAATGAGAACTGGAGGTTTCCAAAATCAAGGTTCTTGATATCAAACGTATTCTGAGGCACGCCGGATACACCGCCGTCGATTTCATCTATGGAGCAGTCGAACAGGATGTCTACTGCACCAAAGCCCTTGTATTCCGAGAACACGCGCTGCGCCACTATATCCAGTTTGTCATTGTAGGTGATTATGGGCGTGCGCTTAATGAAGTCCTTGAATGCTTCATTAAGTTCGTCTTCGGTCACTGAGTAGCTGATACCACCTACTGAGTCTACCTTGGGCTTAAGCCAGTCATAATCCTTAACCATCTGAGTAAATCCGCTCTCTGAGTACTCCTTGATATAAAAGTAGAGCATTATCTCAAACTTATCCCTTGAGGTAAGCCGTGTAGGGTTGGCAAAGCTTATAACGGAATCTATGGTATCCTCGGCGATATTGATCCTCTGCCCACGGATGATATCCTTAATGAAGTTCTTGACGTACTGTTTTGCGCTCGGGTTACCGAATGCAGCTTCCTTTAAGGATGTTCTAAGCTCTTGCTTTGCGTTCTCCTTGGCTTCCAGTTCACGCCGTGAGAGGTTCTGCTCCTTAAGATTGACTTTAAGGGCAAGCGAGAACTCGTCGGCAACCTCAGACACGATATGCTTTATCGTGTAAGGATTCTCGAAATCCATCTGATCCTCAGTCTTGGATATTTTCTTAAAATACCACCACAATGCACCTAAGATCAAAAGTATAAGTGCAAGTATGAGTACTATGTTTAATACCGGCATGGCAATTTCTCCTTCGGGTTAAGAGAATCACTTGTGGCTTTTGCATCTCGTATCACAAGTGTTATCTCTATTCCTGCTTCTGCGACTCTTACGAATCTCCACAGGCGTGACTTTCCGGTTCCCTCCCGGTAGTTTAATTGTTTACGTTACGCTGCGGCTTTTGCTTTTAGAAACCGCAAGCCCTCGTTTTTTATGTTGATCGCTGCGTTGTGATCCCGGTTTAGCGACATTCCGCAGTGCGGACACTCGTAGGTGTTTACGCCAAGGGGCATCATTTTTTGATATCCACAGGATGAACAGATTTCTGATGACGGGTAGTTACGTTCAACCTTTATGAGCGTTTTACCTTGCCAGTCCGCTTTGTATGCAAGCATCTGGGTGAACATATACCATCCATCGTCCATTACCGAACGATTGATGTTATGCTCTTTTACGCGGGCTTCGATTTCGTCGTTCGGGTTGGCGTAATCAACGAGCATTTCTCTCATAGAGATATCTTCTATACATACAACGTCGTAGAGCTTGGTTATCGCGGTACTTCGTTTATACAAAAAGTCCTTTCTCTCGTTTGCGATATGCTTATGTAACCTTGATAGTTGTTTGCGTTTCTTTTGTATGTTTTTGCAATCGTGTAGTGATCTGTCATATATGGGATAACGTTTATTCCCGACCGTCTTATACCCTGTTATGTGACTCTCTATCATGTGTGACAGTTGCCTTTGTCGCCTTTGCAGTAGTTCCAGACTGTCAGCGTAGTGTTTGGGCTTACCGCCATTATCACCGTTTGAGTCTATGTACAGACCGCTTACCTTATAATCGAGACCTATAGCATTAAGTGTTGTCGGAGTCTTAACATCTATGTTTATTTCGCACAAATAAGTTACAGCTATGTAATACCTGCCGTCCGATTCTTTTGATATCGTTGCTCTTTTAATGGATGCATCATTCGGCAATTTGCGCAGTCCCCTACACCTTATCCAACCAACAATGGGTATCTTGACCTTGCGGTTATCGTAATCTATATGTATAGATGCGCCATATGTAGTTGTATATGACTGTCTTCCTCGTTTTGACTTATATCTTGGATAACCGTCTTTCTTGGCAAAAAAGTTGCTGTATGCGGTATCAAGTTGTCTGCAAGCATAATTCAATGCTTGTGAATCCGCGTCTTTGAGCCAAGGCAGGTAATCTTTCATCTTAGGTAAAAGATTCTGCATTTCGTTATACGACAAATGCTTCCCGCGACGTTTGTAAATCTTTCGATTCCGAGATAGCATGTGATTATACACAAAACGACAGGAACCAAGTGTTTTAAGCATTTGCGTTTCTTGTGTCTTGTTTGGGTATGCTCGTACTTTTAGTGCTTTTGCTACCTGCATTTGCTACACCTATTTTTCCCCCATACCTCGGTTACTTAACGCTTCTTCTATCTGAGTCTTGGATAATCCGGTCTGCATGGTTACTTCTATCGGGGAGTATCCTGCGTCAATGAGCATGAGTGCCTGCTTGGTCGTTTCGTCAAGCACGGGTGTTTTCTTCTTCTTGGATTTGGCAGGCTTTACGGGTTCGGGCTCGGGTTCGTATTCCTCCTCGTCATCATCCTCGTAGAAGTCGTCGTCATCCTCGTCGTAAGACTCCTCGTACTCCTCAAACTCGTCAGCCTCGTCCTCGAACTCGTCTTCCTCAAGCTCGTCTTCCTCGGGTTCTTCGTCTTCGACCGAGACGGCCTTGGCTTTCTTCTTGCCGAACAAGTGTTTTTTCTCCTTCTTGGACTTCTTATCCTTCTTCTTGGACTTCTTGTCCTCTACCTCACAATCATCCTCGTCAGCCTCGACAAGATCATCGCCTTCATTCTCAGAGTATTCGTCATAGTCGTACTCCGCCTCTTCCTCGTATTCGTCCTCATATCCGTCCTCGTCTGCCTCTTCCAGCCTGTCTGAAACCTTATGAACCGTTACTCTCTCAGGCTTTAAGAACCTCTTAGGCTCTACCTCAAACTCGATCTCGTCACCACTTACCTGCGTGAGCGCATTGACTGTGCGGACGAGGGACTTGGCGGTGAATCTGTATGCGTCATCATACTCCTCCTCCGCCTCGCCGATGATCACCTTCACGAGCTTAAGCATCTCGGTTATAAGGTGGTATGCGTAGTCAGATGACTCGGGCTGATTGTTGTGAAGGATGTACTGGAGCATGTTGTTTTGGGTGTATGCATCCTTAAACTCCACGTTGTACGGCATGATGTATATGTTCTTTAAGCCGTAGATCTTCTGCATCACGTGTGCTGAGTAACTGGACTTGTAGTCAAACCCTGTCACAAGGAAGTACTCTTCCTTTGTTGCAGGAGCAGATATCTCCTCTTTGATGCCCTGTGATACGCAGGTGACGGTCTTATCTACATACGGAAGTATCGCCTCGATGACTTCCTTGCATTTACCGTTGCCGAGAATAAAGATATTGTCGTATATTTTGGATGCGGACTGAATGATCGTGCCTATGAGTGCAGGATCTTTGATGGTCTCGCGTTCCACGTCCGCCTCTATCTTCTTGGATACAGGGAGGATATCCAGTAGATTCTCACTGCTTACAGTGGGGATTACAGCGTTCTGGAAGTGATCCTCGTTGAATGTCGTGATCCCTGCACGTCTTGTAAGTGAGTCTATGCCTGTATCGTCGAACAGATAGAGGTTATCATTGATGTACTGCTCCTTGATGCGCTTACCCATCATATACCCTTCAACAGGATACTTCGTGGTAAGCTGCATCACGAGAGTCTTCTTATAGTACTTTGTCGCCGACAGACCTGCGCTCAAGGCGAGTGCCTGCGGAGAAAAGTTCTTTGCTTTGTCTGTTCCCTTAAATAAAACAACCATATTGCTTCTCCTTTAGATTCGCTTGTTGCGCTTTGCCTTTGCGTAGTACTTCTTGACTGTTGCTACATCGGTGTCTGTCGCCATAGCTACTGCGGTCATGACCGAGTACTGCATATCGGGGGATAGATCCTTTATCCTCTGACGTCCGTTGTAGTTGAAATTCACGTATGCGGCCTCGTCACGCTCTGAGAGCGGGATGTATCCCAAAAGATGCTCCACGTCCATACCGAGCATGATAAGTACACTCTTCTCGGGGATCTTGTTTGAGACCTTATCCCTCATAATGAGATATGCGCCCTCAACTGCTTCGTCTCCGAGTGCTGCGACCTGATGTATGCAGACCATTGTGTAGTCGCACATAACAAACGATAAGTCGCAGGGGATAGCTTCGTCATTGAAGCCAAAGTAGTATATAACGTAGTCAAACTTCTCGTTGAACTCGTCATCTACCTCGACATCGCGGAGGTAAAGCATATTCTCCTTCTCGCGGTAGTTATCCCTGTCGGCGTACTGGTGTACGGACTCAAACAGATCCTTGGAGTAGCTGTTGTCTATGATGGCGACTTTGAAGTTGTTGCACGCAAGCGTCTTGGCAACATAGTATACAAAATCGCCTTTTTCCTTTCCTCTAAACGAGATTGTTTTAGCTGCCATACCTTATCCCTCCGTGTTTCCCGCTGCGGTGACATCTGTGGTAGTGTCATATTCAACGTCGTTGAACCAATCGTCGTCTGTTGAGTCCGTCTCGTCCTCGGCATATTCGTCTGCATAATACTCACTGTAATCAGTAGCATCTGCTCCGAGAATTACACTTGACTTGGCGGTATCAGCTATCTCGTGTCCTGCAGCAACGGCTGAGAGTGCATCCTCTGACAGACTCATAAGTCTGTTCTCAAGGTTAAGTCTTGCCTGTAAGTTGAGCGTGGACTTCGCCTGTACCAGTACGTTAGGATCGGAATTGATCAGATCCATAACCTCGGGACGTACCACATAGGTAGGAATCGACTCTTCCTGTAACGACTCTTCGACATAGCGTACGGTATAGATGTATGTACCGGTCACAGTGTATGCGTCTATGGTTGCTGATGCCAACCGCAGGATCTCGTCCTCGTTTAAGTATGCATAGAAGATGCATCCTGCAAGGTTAAGATTCATCACATTCTTCTTGGAAAGCACCAGGTAGTCTGTGCCGTCGGGGAACATGATACGCACATCCACGTAGTCGTATTCCGACTGGTCGGTCATAAGGTTCGCTACTGCTATCTCGTACTCCCTTACGTCCTGCGTGATCTCAAGCGGTGTGACCATGTTGTTCATTATCGGCTGCAGGGACGGGATGTCCAGTACTGCTATACCACCTACAAGGTCTGTGGGCATATAGTAGTCTTCCTCAAGCCCTGTAAATATCTCCTGCTTAAAGATGTTCTCGCCCTCGACCAGTGTCTCTCCTGCCGAAATGTCCGTACTTGCCACATACACGATCTGCTTGTTCGAGTCGATCTCATACTCAAGTGCATTGATCTGCTCGTTCTTCTCGTCAATCGACTTCTTGCCTATGAAGATGATGGCGATACAGGCGATCAGAACGATACTCACACCGATCAGTATGCTTATTACTAACTTAAGCTTATTGTTTCTCATAAATGCCTCCAGTTATCTGAGTGATCCGTAGATGAACATTTTCTCTTCATCCTTGGAGTTGATACGTACCACTACCTGCTCGCCCAGGATAGGATTCCTGCGTCCGGTAGGCGCGAACTTGCACAGGCAGTCCATACGGTTCGAGAGGTTGACGTATATACCGGATTCGGTCACGCCGGTAACAGTTCCTGCGTAGATGTCGCCCTTGTTAAACTCCTTGAAGTACTTAAGCTTCGGGTTAGGTGTGCACTGTCTGATAGAACCGGTAGCCTTAATCAAGGTATACGACTGTGAGTTGCTGATACGTACCTTCTCGGTGTCGATAGATAAGATTTTTACATTGACATATCCGCCGACATCCAGTCTGGGTTCTGCGCTTACGCCGTTAAACTCGCGTGCGTCAGCTACGTAGAGCCAACTGATCTCCTCAAGAGGGATGGTGATATCAGCTCCTGCAGCATCTACTATGACATGAGTCCTTGATATTGCCATGATGCGGGACTGCACGATCATACCCTCGATGATCTGAGGCTTAAGTCCGTTCTGTGACAAATAGTTCCTGCAACCTCTCATTGAAAGTGCTTCGAGACGGTCACCGATCACATAGCCGTCCTTCTCTCTTGCGTACTTAACAGTAAAGTCGATCTCGGCGCCGATCCTGTGCTGCATATTGCGCTGAATATCGAGTGCCATAGCTGCATTAAGCTTCGGATAGTTGTAGTAGTAAAGTGCGTATGACGGAATGTTGATGATAAACTTGCTCTGTCCGTATTCTACCTTGGCCATAAACTCAGGCACGTAGTCCGGCTCGTCCTTGCTTGCACTCTCGATCTCGGTGATAGAAATGATCTTGCCCTTCAAAATCTTGCGATTAGATGCAGGACCGGGTGCACTGGATATGATCTCAAGCCACTCGCGTCTGCGAATCTCTTCCGGTGTCTCAACTGCTTCATCGCCTGCCTCACGGAAAATCTTCTCGGATGTGTAGAGCTCGCTCTTCTCTTCCTTGGTTGCCTTCTCTACAGAATATGTACCTCTCTGAGAACGGATGCGAACCTGCTCGGAGGGAGTCATGTCCTCGATCTTGTTCTTGGGCTTGCGTCCAGGTTTCTTGGGTGCTTCTGCTACTGCCTCTTCTACCACTTCTGCCTCAGGGGTCTCTGCTACTGCCTCTTCGGACGTCTCTGTTACTTCCTCGGTCTGCTCGGGTGCAGGCGCAGCTTCCTTAACAGGCTCTTCTGCCTTCTTCTTGGGCTTCTTCTCTGCTACGTCATTTAATGTGTCAGCTTTAAGCTTTTTCTCTGCCATATCATTTCTCCTTTGTACTTTGTACTGATGTTAATGTTCTTATATATAAAACGCATGATGGTTAACCGATGTGTACCATTTGTGTTTACCCCAATCTGCGTTTGTATCCGCACTGATTCCGTCCGTGATCATGGGATTCTTAAAATACAGAACTGCACTGTTGTTTAAGACCTTCATGTTCCCGCTTAGAACCATCCTTGCTATCTGGATCAGTTCATCTGACGGATTGATGCTTGACAGCCTGCCGGAATTGGAAAACTGTCCGGGTTGATATATGACTTCTGATAATGTGTTAGGGAAACTGTCTGAGGCGATTCTGTTAAGTACGACCTCTCCGACTGCCACTTGCCCATTTAAGCCCTCGCTGTTCGCCTCGTTATACATAAGTTTGGCGAGCAACAGGACATCCTCCTCACTGTATTCAAAAGTATAATATATCGAATTAGTTAAGTCAATACTTTCTGATATAGTATATTCATCACTAAGGCTTTCGGTGTTATCCTCTGCGTCTTGGACAACTTCATCCTCGTGATTATCTGCTGACTCCATGATTTCCGTATCCTCCGGGGAATACTCCTTGGATTCGATAAAGAAATCCTTGGCCGTATCTATATCAACCTCCGGCATATCAAAGAACGGATTAAAGTATCTCGTGAAATTAAACTCAGATACCGTGACCGTCTTTGCTGCGGACGAACAGTGGATCCACTTATTGTCGCCAAGATAGATTCCGGTATGGTTGATCGCGCCGTTAGACCGGTTGGTAACCCCTATGTCTCCGGGTCTTAAGTCTTCCTGCGATACTTCCCTAAGTGAACTTCCCAGTATGGTTGACGTGGATATCATCTGAGAGTAGATGTCTTTATCAAACCCTGCGGTCATAAATGACCACTGTACAAACCCCGAACAGTCAAGTCCGTGCTGTAAGCCGTTTGCAGGATTGTATGTCCACCACTTGCAGTCGATTCCGGGAGCACTTGCCTTTCCGCCCCACTCATAAGGTACTTTCCCAGTAAGACTTATAGCCGTCATAAGGAGCAAGCGTCTTACATCTGAGATATCCTCGGGGATAAGCGTGTAGTCCGCCGTGATATTCATGTTCGGCAGATGCATAAATATGCCCTCTGAGATAGATTCATTGGTCACTACGCCGTTAAGCGCATCCTCTCTTGCTGCTATATCATCTTCGACCTGCCTTATATCTATCCCCAGTCCATCCGCCAATTCTCTCGGGGAAATGCTTATGAGCGTGACATTTAAGTACTCGACTGTCTTTACATTGGGCTCAAGGTAGATGGTTTCCTTTGTCTTCTCGTACTGACCTTTGCCAACGTATGAGTAAAGCGGTACCTCCTCGGGAGCAACAATAAAGCGTGTACCCTGCTTTTTGTACTTGGAATTGTCGTTTACATCCACCACGTACTTATCTACCTCTGTGGGGATATACTCGTCTTCCTTAAGCTCCTCGATGGTGTATGACAAAAAATTGATCTCAGTGAGCTGATGGATATACAGTCCATTCTCCTGTGCAAACTTCTTGCAACTCATATATGTGGCGAGGTATTTGATATAATCGATATTTCTTAAGGGATTGGGCTGATTGTAGAAGGTATCCATTGTGAGCGAGTAATCATACCCATTTATGCACACAATGTCTGTTATCTCGTTTTCTATATCAAGGAGCTGATCCTCAAACTGTTCGCGCAGGATTCCCGCAACGATCTTCACCTGTTCTTGAATCTGTTCCTGTTTGTTTGTAAGGGAATAAGCCTCAACCTGAATAGATTGAGAAAGAATACCAAATGATAGTATAATGATAGAAAGGATAAGTGATACAGTTCGTTTCATAAACATGCAATCTTTAATCTTATAATCAAACATATAGATATACTATATCAAATTATAAGGGATTGCAAGCGAATTTTTATCTTTTCGTTTATATATATCATTTTGTTATTGACATATATATCATTTCATGATATAATATAGTTACAGAGAAGGGAGTGCGGACCGCCAATCCGCCAAGGAAGCTCCCGGATCTTATCCGCCACTTGCGGATTCCCTCCTTAGTACAGATGCTATATATGCTCAAAGGCTTCGGTAAACACCGGAGCCTTTTGCATTGTATGGGGTATACTATCGAAAACACAGAAAAGCCCGCCTGCATCTGCAAGCGAGCTCTTCCGCAACTGTTATACGATATCCTTAACCGCCAAGAGGACGACGACGGTTGCAGGTAAATTGGGTTAGCGTCTGAACTTTCTGAAAATCTTAAGCTTGGTGAGTTTTCCCGACGCTATAAGGAATACTCCCACTCCTGCTATGATAGATAACGGCAACATAAGAAGTGCTGTCTTAAGCTTATGCGTAGCAGGGTTCTCAAATGTCAGCACTTCCATTGGTACTATCGGACCATTCTCAAGCGCAGCGTCACTCCGTATGATGGATATCTTCTGTGCGAGTCTCATATCCTTGTCGTCATCATCTGTGTACGCGGACGTAGTGCCTTCAAAAATATCCATTACGATATCCTCGGGTACTTCCGATCCGTCATCCACATAGTATTCTTTGCCATCCTCACCGATAAATGTATCACGATTCGGGTCTTTCCTTGATACGACCGTCTGACCGGATGTAGTATCCGAAGACTGAGGCACGTATCTTAACGATCCGGTCTTTGAGCCCAGACCAGAGGATGTTCTCGGGGTATATGTGCTCGTAGGCTTTGTCGTCTTGGTCGTATCAACAGGCGTGGTAGTTATCTCGGTCACTATCTGAGTTACGTTGATCGTAGCCGTGGTCGTATTGCCCGCAAAGTCAGTCGCGGTAACAGAGAATGAGCCGTTTGCGGTAGGTGTATACTGGGCTGATACGTTCGATATGCCCGCAGCTACTTCCTGATGCATGATGTAGTTCTTCATGGCATTTGAGGAAATAGTGATCAGCTTAATACCACTGTCCATATCCTGTGCTGTAGCAGTTATAACGCCCTTCTCACTCACATCAAGCGTAAGTGCCGGGTTGGTCTTATCTATATTGGTTACCTTATAAGGCTTGGCTGTATGCATTCCGCCGTAAGAGTCTCTGACAGTGAAATACACCAGTTCATCCGGCTGCGTGGCTACTGCTGTTCTGTTGGCAGTATACGCTCCGCCATTTACAGAGAATGCTGCGGTCGCCAACTTAGGTAACAGCGTATCCGGTAAGATCAGAGATACATTAACTCCACCATTCGTCCAGGTAGACGGTGATATCTGAATGAAGTTATACAGATTTTCGGCGGATAAGTCTGCATCATTATTCAGGTATACGGACAGATACACGTTCTTTGACGTAAATGCCTCAGAGCCTGCCTCGTTCTTAACATAGATAGTGTTTTCGCCTTCGATAAGTCCGGTAAGCCTACTGTTCTTTACCCAACCGCCTTCGTTGAGCTTATACATCAAAGGCTGATTATCTTCGTCGGTAGCTTTGACGTCAAAATACGCCGTACCATTTGCCTTGCCGAGAGTCACACTACTGATATTCGGCGTAGATGTGGAAATCTTAAATACGGTGATGTCACCATACCCTATATTCCCTGCCTTATCTCTGACAAATACCGTGTATGCACCATTACTGGTCACGGGATACCTTGTCGTGTTGCCCCACGCCATACCGCCAATCTCGTCAGCGGTCGCTCCTGCGATTATTCTCTCCTTGATAGCTGCAGCTACGGTAGGCGATGTCTCCCAGTAGTATGCGTTTGT
>Ga0129306_1001583_pt1 | contig 24696 bp, 24 predicted proteins | sample P827metagenome_FD_94438 | JGI IMG/M metagenome (GOLD analysis project Ga0129306, IMG submission 94438) | Capybara group fecal microbial communities from Wisconsin, USA - P827 metagenome | ecosystem: Host-associated > Mammals > Digestive system > Large intestine > Fecal | place: USA: Wisconsin... | reverse complement strand
TTCCATGAACAGGGCTCCGCTGGTTTTCCAGCCCGCCGTGCCGCCCGGTTCCATCTTGGTGGGGCCGCCCTTCACGTATTCGTGAATCATCTTCTTGCCCAGGCGTCCGCCCGCGCAACCGATGGCGATGTTCTTCATGGAACCGCCGAAACCGCCCATGGTGTGACCCTTGAAGTGAGTCAGTACGATCATGGAATCGTAATTCTTGATATGTGCGCCCATGGACATTTCCTTGAAAATGAGGCCGTCCTTTACGGGGAGCATCACTTCGCCGTCTTCGTCCATGATATCCACGTCGCAGAAGGTCCAGCCGTTCACCTTGAGGGTTTCGCGGTGCTGTTCGGTAGTGTAGCGGTCGCCTTCGTACCAGGTGTTGGTCTCCACAATCTTGGAGTTGGGAACTTGTGCCTGGAATTCCTTGACCCATTCGCGAGGCAGGATATTGGGGCCGTTCTTTTCGCCGGTGTGGAGCTTGATGGCAACACGACCGGTGATGCCATCGTTGATTTTCTTGTACAACTTGATGAGGCCGGCGGCACTCAGGTCCTTGGTGAAATAGACGTTGGAAACGTTCTTTCCGGGTTCCTTCTGTTCCATGGATTTCCCTTTCGCGAAAGCGGGTGTGAATACGGCGGAGACCAGTGCTGCTGCGCCTGCGGTTTTTAGAAAGTCTCTTCTATCCATATTTGTAGTGGTTAGTGGTTGGTGGTTAGTGATTAGGCTGTGGTTCGGACCGAAGGTCAGTGATTTGAGTGAGCCTCGACCTTGGCGAGGGATTGGGCCTTGTATTTGCGCGCAATAATCATCACCGCCCATACGGACGTGATAAATGCCGACATGGCAACACCTACCGTGGACATTTCCCGCACCATCTCGGAAACGCCTTCGGGGCTTGTGGCTGCGGTAAAGAAGGGATAACTCCACATGAGTTCTCCGTTCATGGCGTGGTCGATAATCAGGACGCCCGTCACGAGCCAGAGCATACGGGCAAGCAGGCGCAGGCTTTTATAGAAGGGTTGCGGAGCGCCAGAAACCGCGGCTTCAAGGTTCTTGGATTCACTTTTGGACTTGTCGGTCTGCTGCAACACGAGGGTTGCGATGGTGGTGACGACCGCTTCGGCCATGGGCACGACAAAACAGCACATAAAATCTCCTTTTGAATAAGTTTCTACAAGAAATATAATACTTAGAGTTTACTCTAGGTGTCATGTTCTTGTGAAAAAAGATGAAAAATTTTATTTAGAGTTGACTCTAACTCTAGTATTTGGGAAAAAATAATTATATTTTGCAAATATGAGTTACTCCATAGGCGAAGTTGTCAAGAAAACCGGGCTTTCGGCCCATACCCTGCGTTACTACGAAAAAGAGGGCCTGCTTCCCTTTGTCAAGAAGAACGCCTCGGGCGTGCGGGCCTACAGCGACGAAGACCTTCGCTGGCTTACCATGATTGAATGCCTCAAGGATTCGGGATTACAAATCAAGGAAATCCGCCAGTACATCGAGTGGTTCAACGAGGGCGATTCTACGCTTTCCCAAAGGCTGTCCCTTTTTGAAAACCGCCGCAAGATTCTTGAAAAGGAAATGGCCCGCCTTACGGTGGTCATGAACAAGATTCGCTTTAAGGAACTCCTGTATCGGGAAGCCGTTCGGGTGGGCAACCTGGATGTCGCCACCAACGAAAGGCGGTTCAAACATCTGAAGAAAAAGTTGTTCGAGTCCCCGGACGATTTTGACAAGTAGAATTTTAATAAAGAAACTTTTTTTATAACAAAGGAATTAATCATGAAAGTTGTTTTATTCAACGGTAGCCGTCGCGAAAAGGGCTGCACTTATACGGCGCTGAGCCTCGTGGCCGGCGAACTCAAGGCCGCAGGCATCGAGACTGAAATCTTTTTCGTGGGCGGTCGCGTGCTGAAGGGCGAAACCGACGCCGTGGTTCACGAAGCGAAGGAAATCTTGAAAACTGCCGATGCTGTCGTTTACGGCTCTCCGGTGTACTACGCTTCCCCTAGTGGCGAGATGCTGATGTTTCTGGACAGGCTTTACGGCATTGCCGAGGCGGAACTGCTCTTTAAGCCCGCTGCAACGGTTGCTTCTGCCCGCCGTGCAGGGACCAGCGCAACGCTTGATGCGCTGAACAAGTATCCGGCATTTGCGCAGCAGCCCATGGTGGCTTCGCGCTACTGGAACATGGTTCACGGTTCTAGTCCCGATGATGTGCTGAAGGATGAAGAAGGTGTGCAGATTATGAAGGAACTGGGCCGCAACATGGCGTGGATCCTGAAGAGCATCGAAGCGGGAAAGAAGGCGGGCGTTGTGCAGCCCGTTGCCGAAAAGAAAATCTTCACGAACTTTATCCGCTAAAAAATGATGCACCTGCGTTTTGCGAAGAACAAGAAACTCATGATTACGGCGATTGTTTTATCGGTACTATTTATCCTTGGAGATGCTGGCGTGTTGTTCCTCAGTCAAGAAAAATTTGGGCGCATTCCGCAGGGCAAACGCCTTGAACGCATCAAGCAGTCGCCGAATTACGACGGCAAGCAGTTCGTAAACGAGGTCGAGACCGTCACCATGACGGGCGACAAGAATGTTTTTGCTGTATGGAAGGATTTCCTGTTTGGCGACAAGTCGCAGACAATTCCCGATACGGCAATGACTGTTGTCAAGACGGACTTGAAGGAACTTCCTGCCGACAAGGATTGGATTGTGTGGTTCGGGCATTCGTCGTACTTGATGAATTTATCTGGGAAGAAGGTGCTGGTGGATCCCGTTTTTTACCAGGGCTCGCCGGTGAGCTTCGTGAACAAGATGTTCAAGGGAACGGACGTCTACAAGCCTGCCGACATGCCGGATATTGACTACCTGGTGATTACGCATGACCACTGGGATCACCTGGATTACCAGGTGGTTACGGAACTGGAACCCCGCGTAAAGCGCGTGGTGACTGGCCTCGGCGTGGGCGAGCATTTTGAATACTGGAAGTATCCCGTTGAAAAACTTACGGAACTCGACTGGTGGGATTCCGCCGACTTGGGCGAAGACTTTAACGTGACGGCGACTCCGGCAAGGCATTTTTCGGGCCGTGATCTGCACCAGAACAAGACTCTGTGGGCGTCTTTCGCGTTCAAGTCCCCAAAACGCACCGTTTGGATTGGTGGCGATACGGGGTACGGCCCGCACTTCGAGAAAATCGGAAAGAAATTTACCGACATCGATTTGGCGATTCTTGAAAACGGGCAGTATAACAAGGACTGGTCGCTCATCCACACCATGCCGGAATACCTGGGCAAGGAAATGGTGGAGCTTGGCGCGAACCGCTACATGACTGTTCATCATTCCAAGTTCTGCCTGAGCAAGCATTCGTACACGGAACCGCTGGAAAACGCGAAACGTGCCGCCCAGGAATCGGGCAAGCCCGTGCTTATGCCGCAAATGGGTGAAGTCGTGTACCTGGAGTAAACCGCATTATCTATGTTAGCGCGTCGATGGCGATATAGTATTTTTCTATATTTGGGCGCGGATGAAAAGACTTCTAGATTTTGATAGCGAGCATTTGTGGCATCCGTATGCGGCGCTAAAAAATACTCCCGCAAGATTTCTTGCCAAAACTGCTCACGGAACAACGATTGAAACGGCTGACGGTTTGAAACTGATTGATGCCGTGTCTAGCTGGTGGTGCATGGCGCACGGGCACAACGCCCCTGAAATCGTTGAGGCGATTCAGAAGCAAAGCGAAAAGATGTGCCATGTGATGTTCGGCGGTTTTACGCATGAACCCGCGATTGAGTTGGGCGAAAAGTTGGTGAATTTTTTGCCCGAAGGCTTGAACAAGATTTTCTTTGCGGATTCGGGAAGCATTGCCGTGGAATGCAGCGCCAAGATGGCGGTGCAGTACCAGTATTCCCTCGGTCATCCGGAACGCTGCAAGTTGGTCGCCTTGAAGGGAGGCTACCACGGCGATACCGCAGGCGCGATGGCGCTTAGCGATCCGGACGGAATGCATACGCTTTTCCGCGGAATCATGCCGCACCATTATTTTGCAGAACGCCCGAACTGCCGCTATGACGAGGCGTGGAATCCGACGGATTTCGCTTCGATGGAACGCGTTGTCGAGGAACACAAGGATGAAATCGCTGCCGTGATTTGTGAACCCGTGTTCCAGGGCGGAAACGGCATGTGGCTTTACAATGCAGGCTACTTGAAGGCTCTCCGCGAACTTTGCGACTGTTACGGCATCCTGTTGATCCTGGACGAAATCGCTTCAGGATTTTACCGCACGGGTCCGCGTTTTGCGATGAAGCATGCGGGGATAACTCCGGACATCATGTGCATCGGTAAGGCGCTCACGGGCGGAAGCATTACGATGGCGGCCTGTGTTGCGTCCGAGAAGGTCGCCGAAACGATTACGAACAGCAAGATTCCTGCATTCATGCATGGCCCCACCTACATGGCGAACCCGCTCGCTTGTGCCGCAGGAATCGCTTCGCTATCGCTATTCGAGAATCGCGATTACGAAGCTAGTGTCGCTCGAATAGAAAAACGCCTCCGCGCGAACCTGGAACCGCTTCGAGCGCTTGAAAATGCGGCCGACGTGCGTGTCCTTGGTGCGATCGGCGTCTTGGAACTGAAAGCGAAACCTTCAGCGGATGATATTCTGCGCGTGATTCGCGAAACCGGCGTGTGGCTCCGGCCTTTCTGCAATTACGTCTATACGATGCCTCCGTTCATCACGACCGATTCTGAAATCGACCGCATCTGCGAAGCCATCAAGATGATTGGCGAATGTGAACCCGCGCCTGTCGTAGAAGGTGAAGACGAATTTCATGAGTAAGTAGACATCCTGTCATCCTGGAGCGAAGCGATAGGATCCATTGAGATTTTTATGGATTATTACAGCTTGAAAATGCGTGCCTCGCAGCAAGTGGGCGAGGGCGAACAGAAACGTGAGCAGCACATATCCGGTGCCGAGCGCATCGTGAACCGGGATTCTGTTGAGGCTGTTTGTACGGCGATGGTGCGTCGGGCCATGACGCATTCCAAGGGCGACCCGGATTTTATCAACGTGAAAATCGAGAAGGTTCACGAAAGCGATATCCAGATTTTAAAAGCCTTGCCAGTGACGCGCGTGGATGTGGAAACATGGCAGGAAGGGCTGGAGAAGGCGTTTGGACTGATTGCTCCGCTGATGGGTTCTGGCTGCGGGCTTCGCGAAAAATTGCAAGAGCTCTTGCGCGAAACGTTCCCGATGCGTGGCGCGATGCTCTACGATATCGCGACTGGCGAGCGCCTGGAACCTGACCACGAACGCGGTGTGCGTGCGACTTATATGGATGCTCTGCATTCGAGTGAAGTGGACGGTTGCAAGAATCATTTTAACGAAGCGATAGTGCTTGCGACCAAGGTGGCGAATGCCCCTGGAATGGTTGCGGAATTTTGTGTGAGCGATGATCCGAATTACGTGACGGGTTATGTCGCGAGCAAGGAACTCGGCTATGTGCGCATCATGAAGATGAAGGAAATGGGCGACGAAAACGGAGGCCGCATTTTTCTATTTGATTCGCGCAAGGCCAAAGCTGAAGAGTGCATTGAGTACTTGCAGAAGAAGAAAATTTTGGTGGATGTCGGGGCATGAGTCGCATTCTTGACATTTTTACGAAAGACGCTTTGGATGCAGCGCGGGCGAACAATACTTACCGCTCGATGCGCTTGATGGAAACGCCGGAATCGTCGTGCGTGAAAATCCGTATGCCCAACGGCGCTTTGCAGGAACAGATCCTGCTGGCGTCTAATTCTTACTTGGACTTGGCGAATGTCGATGAACTCAAGCAGGCGATGGCCCAGGCCGTTTTGGAGTGGGGTACAGGGAGCGGGGGAGCCCGCCTTACTACGGGTAACAAATCTCCGCATCAGGAACTGGAAGAATTTATCGCGAAATTCAAGGGCGAAGAATCCGCTATCACCTTCAATACGGGTTACATGGCGAATGTCGGTACGATTTCAGCATTGTGCGGCAAGAACGACTTTGTCTTTAGCGATGAACTGAACCACGCGAGCATTATTGACGGAATTAGGTTATCGCGAACCAAATGCTTTATCTATAAGCATAACGATGTGGCGGATTTGGAACGGGTTATTAAAGAGGCCGCGGGACTCGGCGCTGTCTCTGCTTTCCGTGGGCTTATCGTGACCGACGCTGTTTTCAGCATGGATGGCGACCTTGCGAATTTGCCGGAACTCCTACGCATCGCGAAAGAAAACGATTGTCTCTTGATGATTGATGAAGCGCATGCCACGGGCGTGCTCGGCAAGACCGGGCGCGGCCTTGCCGAACACTACGGCTGTGCTCACGCCGATGTAACTATTGGCACTTTGAGCAAAGCCGTCGCCGCCGAGGGCGGCTTCGTGGCGGGCAAGCAACAGCTGATTGATTTCCTCCGCAACAAAGCCCGCAGCTTTATCTTTACGACGGCGATGGCCCCTGCTGTTGCCGCCGCAGCCTGCAACAACTTGCGCTACATCGATGCACACCCTGAACGCGTGCAGAACTTGCGTGATAACGTGAAATTTTTCTGCGAAGCCTTGCAGCATGAAGGCGTGAAAGTTGAACAGTCTCCTTCGGCGATTGTTCCGATTGTCATTGGCGACGAGGCACGCGCTTTGGAAATTTCTGCAAAACTCCAGAATGCGGGCATGCTCATTCCTGCGATTCGCTATCCGACAGTTGCCAAGGGCCAAGCTCGCTTGCGCGCAAGCCTAATGGCAACGCACACGCACGAACAGCTTCAAACTGCCGCAACAGTAATTGCGCAAGCAGTAAAGGAGTGTGTATGAGTAAAGGATATTTCGTCACAGCCACCGGAACCGATGTCGGCAAAACATTCATTACTGCCCTTCTCGTTAAAAAGTGGCGCGATTCCGGCATCGATGCGGGCTACTACAAGGCGGCCCTCAGCGGCGCAGAACTCCGCAACGGCAAATGGGTCGCAGGTGACGCTGATTACGTGAAGCGCATCGCAAACCTCCTTGATTCGCAAGAGCAGCTCGTGAGCTATGTCTATAAAGAAGCGGTCTCGCCGCATCTCGCTGCCCGCAAAGAAGGCAACCCCGTAGAAATTGCGAAAGTCAAAGATGATTTTGATGCGGCCCGCAATCGCCACGAATTCATTTTCGCTGAAGGCAGCGGGGGAATCATTTGCCCCATCCGCTACGATGACCAGAAAATATTCCTCGTCGACATCATGAAAACGTTGGACCTTCCGTTGGTTATTGTTACGACGGCGGCTCTCGGCTCCATTAACGCTTGCGTGCTTACGGTAGAATTCGCTCGCAGCCGCGGCCTCGATGTCCGTGGGCTCATCGTTAACCGCTACGATTCTAGCGGCAACCAGGAAATGGAAGATGACAACATCCGCATGATGCAAGACCTGACGGGGCTTGAAATCCTTGCAAAAGTAAAAAACGGCGACACCGATCTAGGTGTGCAACCGTTTTAAAAACTAAAGAAACAAATCAGTCGGCGTTACGATGCGTCGATGTCTGCTGCAATATGTACGTCGTAGTCGGGGTAGGCTTCGCTGATTTCCTTGTGGAGTATGTCCAGCCCCTCTTGCGGCTTGATTTCGAAGTTCATGACCACGTCAAAACGCATGGTGCGGTCTTCAAGGTTCACATAAAAGCCGTGGAGTTGCAATGCCCAAGGGTGCTCCTTTACCAACTTCAACACGTTGCTGCGAATTTTGGCAGCTTCGTCATTCTTGGTGTTGTGTGAATACACGCCTACGCCCGTGAGAATCACGCCGGTTTCCTTGAGTACGCGCGCCTGTACCCTGCGGGTCAGCACATCGACTTCTTCGACGGTCATGGTGTCGGGGAGTTCTAGGTGTACAGAACCGAGGAACTTGTCTGGGCCGTAGTTGTTCAGGATGACGTCGTAGGCTCCGCGGACTTGCGGTTCTTCGGTGAGTAGCGCCTTGATTTTCTTGACCAGGTCGCCGTCGGCGCGCTTGCCCAGGATGTCGTCCAGGGTTTCAATTAGCATGCCGACACCCGACTTGATGATGAATGCCGAAATCACGAGGCCCACGTAGGCTTCAAGCGAAATTCCCGTGAGAACGAAGACGATGGCTGAAGCGAGCACAGAAAAGGAGAGGATGGCGTCGAACAGGGCGTCTGCACCCGATGCCACGAGAGCGCCCGAGTTCACGCGTTCGCCCTGACGCTTCACGAATTTGCCGAGTACGAGTTTCACTACGACTGCCGAGGCGATAATCACCAACGAAGCCGTGGAGTAGTCCGCTGTTTCGGGGTGGATGATTTTCTTGACGGATTCCACCGCCGAGGTGCCGCCGGCGTAAAGCACGATTGCCGCAACTACCATTGCGCTCAGGTATTCGATTCGACCGTAACCGAGCGGGTGTTTTTTGTCGGGCAACTTGTTCGAAAGTTTCGCGCCCACAATCGTAATGACCGAAGACAGCGCGTCGGAAAGGTTGTTCACTGCGTCCAGCGTCACGGCGATGGAGTTTGTGGCAAAGCCGACGAATGCCTTGAATGCCGACAGCACGATATTTGCAACGATGCCGATGATGCTTGTCCGGACAATGACCTTTTGACGGTTTTCTGCTTCGTTCATGTGAAAACTCTTAGCGGATGAAGTTCGTATAAATTTTCTTTTCGGCGACAGGCTGCGCAATGCCCGCCTGCTTGCCCGCTTCGATGCTCTTGAGGAGCCATGCCATGTTGCGGCCGAGTTCGCGCATAATCTGTACGCCTTCTTCGTCCTTGAGTACGTCTTCGGGACTGGAGCCGTGGACCATGTTCCAGTAGCGCGAGGTCACCAAGGGCTGCTGCGCGTAGGTGGGGTACTTGTTCAGTGCGTCGAGGGTGGCGCTGGTGCCTGCGCGGCGTGCCGATGCGACCGTGGCGGCGGGCTTGAAAAGGAGTTCCGCTTCGGCGAGGCCGTAGAGCCTGTCGAGGAACATCAGCATTTCGCCGCTGGGGGAGGCGTAGTAGACCGGCGAACCGTAAACGACTGCGTCGGCGGACTTCAAGATTTCCTTGGCTTCGTGGACGACGGCTTCCGTTTCGCCCTTGAGCATGCGGCCCCCGACAAAGAAGATTTCGGTTTCGATGCCCGCGGCGTTGAGTTCGCCTGCGACAATGTTCAGTGCGGTGTAGGTGCAGCCCTTTTCGCGACGGCTGCCGTTAAACAAGACGACTTTCATGATAAACTCCGGTGTTAGATTCGGAAACGGTCGATTTCTTCTTTTGTCAACTCGCTCATCGGTTTCCCGACTTTTTCTGCGTAACGTGACAATTCCAGCAGGTTGACATGCATTGAAGGCGCGTCCTTGTATGGGTCAGGAACCGCCTTGTAGGCTTCCATGGATTCCGCGAGGATTACGGGCCCTTTAGTTCCATTCATAGGTGTATGTCTCCAATAGTTGTTTTGCCGCTTTTTCGTTCACGAAAAACTGGTATTCGTGCAAAGCGCCCAGGAATACTGCGCCTAGTATTTCAATATAGTGTTTTAAGAGCTTTTTGTTAAGGGCAAAACCGTGAATAGCGCCCTCATAGCCCCATTGGATGGATTTATCCGCCGCGATTGCAAAAAGATGCCCGCCAACCCCAGTGTATTTTTGCGTCCCGTTCAGAAGTTTGTTGTTATGGGGTGCCGTGCAAGCCCAGTGAATGTATGCTGCGATGGAATTTTTATCGTTTTTTACCCCTACAAGTCCCTGGATTTCGTTGTTTTCTTTCAGGGCGAGGGCGAAAACCTCGACATTATTGGGAATATCAATCCAGTTGATTCCCCATCCGTTCTTTTCGTTGAATTTTTTGAGAAAAGAACGGCTTTCTATCTTGAAGACCACTGTTTCCTTGATTTCCCCGGTTTCGGTATCCTTGAGGCAGGGAACAATTTCGTCAAGCCAAATGCCGACACCACCAATTTTTACATCATTCATATTTACCTCCGGCCGCCTACATGCGAAAAAGACGGCGTTTTTAGTGTTTTTGCAAATATATATTTTTGTGATGTCAGAATATGACATTTTGGGACTTTGCGGAAATTTTTTGCTTGAATTATCAATAATTCGCAGACATTCAATGTTTTTCGTCGGAAATGCGAGAAAAAGAGCTGGCACTTATCCCCAACTCGTCCCAAAGTTCCTGAGGAACCGAATACGTTTTGGCATTCGGTTCGCTGGCGAGCTTTTCGCCCTCATCAATGGCGTCAAAGGAGCAAAAAATGAGTACTAGCCAAGTTAGACCAAAAAATGTTATATTGCCATTTAGCAATATGATGTACCCCTTCATGACATTAGATGATAATACTGAAATTGTCCATTCCGAAATGGGCAAGGATGGCCGTGTCAAGGTGTACATTGAAAAGCCCGATGCAAAAGATGGTTTTCATCGGGCAACATGCTATTTACCCACTTATACTTGGGAAGATATATTCGGTTTTTCAGATGAGGAAATCGATCGCTATAAGAAGGTGGTTGAATCTACGGCTCATTTGATAATGGAATTCTCTCAGAAAGGTGGGTTTAGTAATGCCGCTCAGAAAGTTGAAAACGGCATGGATGCTCTATGGGTTTCTGGTAAGTGGAACAATGAAAAGAATGAAGAAATACTAAAAGAGCATCTGCGAACGCCTTACAAGGGAAAGGTTCCCTGATTTGTGAGTTGCTGAATCATAAATTACAGGAAATGGGCGTTCCGGCACAATATACGTGCGGTCGGGCTATATGGACGGCTACGCCGTCCGCAGCTTCACTCGGTCATGCCGAAACGCAAGCTTTTCGGCGCAACACTCGTTTTGCATGCTATTCTGGGGGCAATCGGCGGCGCTTGTGCTTGCCGCTTACCTCCCAGAACCAAGCCCCGCTACGCGGGGCTTGTCCCCAAGGGGTCTCTATCTCCCCTAAAGGGGACCATAGCCACTAAGCAGTAAAACTGCAAGTGGCTGGAGGCCTAACCCAAACGCTTTAGTTAAATCCCGATGCTGTCTAGGTATTCTAGCATCATTGCAGGGGAAAAAATTTGGGGATAATCTAGATTTGCTTCGAGAAAATCCCTGTCGCCTGTTAGAATTACATAGACTTTATGCGTCATAGCGTCGCTTAACATGGGGTTGTCTTTGGAATCTCGCAGAAGCGCACTTGTCGTATCGGAACTTGAACAGAATAAAAATGGCAATGTTCGATACAATTCATAGACCATCGAGGCTTTGTCCGGCCATTTTTCATTTAACTTGTCGTGAAATTCCCTATCAACATAATCCGAAATCAAAAGTTCGAATCAGAGTCAAATAATTTTTCAAGAAGTTGCCCCGCCTTGCCTCCAAAGACAAATGCGGATACCAGAACATTCGTGTCAAGCAGGATTTTCATCAAGCGGTTCGGGTTCGTCTGAAGTTGGCCATGTCAGCAAGCATCTCCTGCTCATTCTTCCAGCCCTTGTCATCGGCAAAAAGTCCCTGAATCTGTTTCAAGGTTGCCTTTGCCGTTTTTTTGCGTGAAGCCGAGAGAAAACGGACATAATCCAAGGCCGAACGCAAATCTTCCTCGGTAAGCGTTTCGATGATTTCAGAAAATTCGGCAGCCATTGCAGCCATAGGGAACCTCTCCCCTTAATATATAAGGGGAAGGCTGTAAATGCAACTCCGTCATCTTGAGCAATTATTGCGAACTGCTCTGCAATATGACCGGTCTGCATCGGTATCGGCTTTATGTAGGTTGCCATATATTGTTCTTTTTCTTGTATAAAGATATTTTTTTTGAGAAAAAACGCAAGTGGATGAGGCTTTCTAACGTTTTTTGGTTTATGATGCGAGCGAAGGGACTAGAATCCGAAAAAAAGCTTTTTTGGGGGCGTTAATTGTAAAAAAATAGTGTATATTTGTATGTGATGAATCGTGTATATGGAAACGCAATCTTGACCCTTCTGTCCGGCATGATTTTTGCAGGGGGGGCTGCTCATTTAGGCAGTGGTCTTGGTGCATTTCGTGCGCACTCTTTAGCGTTATCCCATAAAATTTTCATACATTCTTTTGACAAGGCGACAGTCGCAAATGCGAATGGCGGTGTTTTGTCATATTCGTATTTAAGGAGTAAATAGTATGGCCCATCCATTTAATTTTGTTCAGGGAAAAAAGTTTAGCCGCATGGGAGCAAGTTGGTTTGTCTCTTATTGCTATGACGATATTGTCCCGGCGCAATTAGGAAATTGGAATCTTATAAGGACAGCCCCGTCTCGCGCTAGTATTTATAATCGGACAAAATTTTGGGTTGTTAACGCAGCAGGAAATGTTGTTGCACGATGTGAAACCGAAGAAAATGTAGAAGCAATACTTCAACGTAATCCGACTTTTATGCGTTTGCATAAATATTGGGTGGCTCAAGTTATGGGGATGAATGACAAGAAACTAGCTCGAAATTCTATTGGCTTGGGGGCGTTAAGGGTTAAGGTAATGGCAAAAACTTGTTTGATAAATCTGTAAAAAAAACAACGGGAAATCTATAAAATGAAATTATGTAGAAGATGCGGTGTAAGAACGGCAAGCTCTTATACTAGGGGCGAATACGAAGGAATGTGTATTGAGTGCGAACAGGAACTTCGTGCTAAAAACGAAAGAGAAGAACGTCAGAGAAGAGATGCTGAACGTCGGCAAGAAGAACGTGAACGCCAGCGCCAATGGGAACGCCAACGTGAACGTGAAGAAGAACGTGTTCGTCAAGAAGAAATGGAATGGCAACGCCGAGAGGATGAAGAACGTCATCATCGGGAAATGATGGAACTAGAAGAGCGTCATCATCAAGAAATGCTTGATTTGACCTTACCATGGTTTCCGTGTTCGCATTGCGGTAATAAAACAAGACAGGATAAAATCAAAGAAGTTGATGGGAAAAAATTTTGTGGCGATTGTGCAAGTAAGATTAGAGAATGCCAATATTGTCATAAAAATTATGTGATGGAAAAACTCGTTTTAAAGTTTAAAAAAGACGAAGATTTTGTAAAAAAGAGTGATAAAATTGTTTATAACGAATATGTGTATGGAAATAATCATAAATATGCTGGCAAAATAAGTTGTAAACAATATGACGCAATAGAAATGTGGCGCTTGTATATGTGCCCATCTTGTAAAAATAAAAGTATGCAAGATGATAAAGAAATGTGGGAGACTAGCAAAAAATTAAAAGTTGAATATGAACGTCTCAAATCAGCAAAAGAAAAGGCTGACCGGGAGGAAAAAGAGCGTCAAGAACGAGAGGAAGAACGTAGAAGGCGCGAAGAAGAAGCCAAACGTGAAATAGAAGAGGCTGAAGAAAAAGCTCGTAAAGAGGCTGCGGAAAAGAAGTTTAAGAAGAATACTTCGGCAGGCTGCTTGGGAGTTGTTTTGTTTGCTGTTATTGCTGTTGCCTTATATATGAATGGTGCTAGTGTGGCTTCTGCGTTGATTTTTGGGGGCGCAGCATTTGCATTGTCTATGTTGTTTAGGTCTATCACAAGTCATCTTTTTGTTGGCTTGATTTTTGCGGCCGTGTTTGAATTTGTATTTGGACTCATCATAAGTATAATATGCTATTTCGTTTGGGATGCTTTTCTGGTCCCTCTCGGCATATGCTTTGTCGTATTCCTGTTGCTCTTTACGATTTTAAGTGCAACGGGAGTCATTGATAAACAGTCTGAAGGGAGTACTCCTTTTGATGCAATTGGGGATTTCTTAGAGAGATTTCGTTAATTGACCGGGGAATTTTATGGATATGAATCAATTGGGTGCTTCGGAACAGGAATGTGAAAGTCTGGATCAATCGGAAAATCCCGTGCTTAACGCAGCTGCGGAATTGCTGCCTGAAGAAGAAATAGTTTCAGAACCCGCAGGAAAACCAGAAGCCAATATTTTGGACGAACTGCAAAAAGTGAATGCATCCTTGCAGGAGTTAAAAAATGCTGCTCAGGAAAAAGAAAAGCTTTTGCAGATGAATGCCGAGATGCATGAAGAATTGGTCCGATTACGCAATGGACTTGTCGATGAAATCAAGAAGCCTGTTTTGATGGGATTGATTCAGATTTATGACCGCCTAGAAGATCTCGCAAGGGTCAATGCCAATTTGCCAGAAACCGAAACGACTGCACGGAAAATCGTGAAGACGCTGAATGACATCAAATTGAATTGTCTAGATGTGCTTTATGAATTTGATATCGAGCCGGTGACTCCGGAAATTGGTGAAGTCTTTAATCCAAAAGTTCACAAGGCAATCAAGACGATAGCGGCTGAAGATGCTGCCAAGGACAAAACCATATCTTCTGTCCGGCAAGTTGGATTTATCAATGTCTCTAACTCTCGCATGCTGAGAGTCAGTAGTGTAGAAGTTTATAAAAAACAGGAGTAAAATATGGATGCAAAAAATGTATTCGGCATAGATCTTGGAACCACCTATTCCTGCATTGCCCAGATTGACAAGCAGGAACAGGCTGTTGTTCTGCGTAATTTTGAAGGGTCCGTAACGACGCCTTCTGTTGTGTATTTCGAAGACGAAAAGACGGCTATTGTTGGCGAAGAAGCTAAAAATCAGTTGGAAGTAGAACCCGAAAAAACTGTTTGTTTTGTTAAACGCGAAATTGGTGTTGATGCCAGTTACGACAAGGCGAATAATCGGTTTCCGTATCATTACGATCCGACGGAAATATCGGCCTTTATCCTCAAGAAGGTGGTCAAGGATGCCAATTGCGTTCGTGAAAGCGAAGGTTTAGAACCTATAAATGACGTTGTCATAACATGCCCTGCCTATTTTGGAACTAAGGAACGTATGCAGACGAAACAGGCGGGGATTGCGGCTGGTCTGAATGTGCTTGCCATTATCAACGAACCTGTCGCTGCGGCGATTTCGTATGGAGTGAAGACCGACAAGACGCAGACCGTCCTTGTCTATGACCTTGGCGGAGGAACGTTCGATGTGTCTATTATCAAGATTACCCGTGGTAAAATTCAGGTTGTGGTAACTGGTGGTGACCATCACTTGGGTGGTGCCGATTGGGATTCCGCAGTTTCTCAGTTCCTTCTCGACGAATTCAATAAGGAAAATGGAACAGACTATGGTTTGGATTCCGATGTTCATTTGAAAAATACACTCCTTTTGCAGGCGGAAAAGGCAAAGAAAACTTTGAGTGCCAAAGAACGTGCTATGGTTAATTTCCAATATGAGGGACAGTCTGCTCGCGTAGCCTTGACTCGTGAAAAGTTCGATGAACTGACGGAGGGACTCTTGGAACAAACTTTAAGCTATGTCGAAAGCACTATTGAAGATTCCAAGAAAAAGGGTGTCGATTCCTTTGACCAGGTTCTTCTTGTGGGTGGCTCGTCTCGAATGCCGCAGGTGAAGACCGCCGTTGACAAACGCTTGAATTGCGATGCCCGCTTGACAGATCCTGATGAGTGCGTTGCAAAGGGTGCTGCCATATTTGCGATGAACAAAAGCTATGAAGAAGCTATAGATGCTTTTGAAAAAGGCGAAACGGAGGACTGCCCGGATATGGTCAAGTACAGCACGACGATTGTCAATGTGACCAGCAAGACTTATGGGACAAGTGTCAATAAGGACGAAGTGGACAATCTCATTATGGCGAATACGACCTTGCCTACGGAGGGAAAGGGACATTATTCCACTGCTGTGGATAATCAGCGTAATGTCCGTATTGATGTGTGGGAATCTAATGAAACTGAAAAGGTCATTAAGCGGGCGCTTGCGGAATGTCTTGACGATGGTTTGCTGACAATCAATAAAAATTGGCCGAAGGGAACACCCATTGAAATGATTGTCAAGATTGATAGCGAAGGCCTGATGTCTGTGTGGGGTAAAATTGGCGATGATATCAAGGAATACAACTTGAAAATCATTGGCGTCAAAAACGAGGACGAATTGGAAACGAGTAAGAAAATTCTTGCCGAGGCGGAAGTGAACTAAAATATGTCTATAGAAACAGATGCCGAAAAATGGAAGAGTTGTGTTTCAAAGATTCGCGAGATGGATCCTGATGGGGTCTTGCTGACTGATGATGTCAAGGAGTATTTTGATGAGGTTGCGGCTGTCTTTGAAAAAGGAATTTTTGATGCGGAAAATACAAAAAAGCAACTAAAGGTTTTGCGAGGTCGGAACACTAAGTTATCCGGGAAGCCAATTTCTGTAGAATTAAGTTCCTTTGTCAATATTACAGAACGTTATGCTTCCAAGACCAGGGAAGATTTTGATGGTTTTGTGCGGTCGCTTGGCTTTGAACGAAATGACTCCGTAAATGATAGTCCTTGGGTTGGAGAAGGTTCTCAAGGTGTTGCTGTCGCTATAGGTGGTTCAGAACTTTTAGAAGGTGCGTTTGAAGAAATTGCGGCCAACGCTCGTCGTGAACAAGAAGAACATGAGCGCCAACAACGCATAAATAAAGAACGTGAAGAACGCGAACGGCTGAAACGTATTGAACGCGAGGCTGCCGAAAGAAGGGCCCGACAGCAAAGAGAAGAAGAGGAGGACGAACAACGTGTTCGAGAATTGGAAGAACGCGCCAGGCGCGCTCGCAATGGTGAATTTGATGTAGATATATCTGCGTCTAGCGAAACGCCTCATTTTAGAATACCGAGTAAGAAAACTATCGGCTGCTTGGGAACGCTTATAGTCCTTTCTTTGATTGGCTGGATTGGAAAAACGATGGAAGAAAGGATCCCTGAAAATGAGTCCGCCGATGTGGAAAACTTTGTTGCGTTAGAAGATAATGATAATAAATATGAAAGTAATCCAAATTTGGAGAACGCGTTAAATGAAGGCGGAGAAGAAATCGCAGAGGATTCTTTGGCTGTTGAAGAAAATACGGAGACTGTCGATGATGATTCCTTGACTTCTGCTGAAATGGATTCTATGGCAGCTTTGCTTGTAGATGAATATAAGGATGAGTCTGAACCTGTTATGGGTGAATGGACTGATCCGCGTGATTCGCAAAGATATCCGACTCGGCAAATCGGTTCTTTGGTCTGGATGCTTGATAATATGAATTACTCGTATTCAACTAGTTTCTGTTATGATGACGAAGATGAAAATTGTAGCAAGTATGGCCGTCTTTATACATGGTCGGATGCGAAAGTTGTGTGTAGGAATCCCTGGAGATTACCTTCAAGAAGTGATTGGTCGAACTTGGAAATCAATATAGGTTTGTTGTCGGAAAATCCTTGGGAAAAGAGCTTCTTTAGGGTAAAATCAGGGGGCTTTCGCTCTAAAAAAGGTGTGTATGAACTGCTGGGTCAACGCGCAGATTTTTGGAGCGCGGATGAATTTGATGAAAATGCCGCTTATTACTATTATTTTGCAGAAGGTGATAAAGAAATTCATAGTAATAAGTACAGTAAGAATGGGGCGTTGTCGGTTCGGTGCGTGAAAAATTTGTAGGAAAAATTGAATATGAGTGATTTTACGCGTTGTAGTGAATGCGGAAATTGGTTTAGACCTACAGGCGTTTCTGGCGTTTGTCCACGTTGCCGTCGTCGGAATTCGAGAAATTCCTTGTTGGATTCCGAACGCGGGACAGCCTGGGGTTCGATTTACCAAACTGTTGATTCCATGAACTGGAATATATTTACGACGCTTCCAAAGCTTATCGTAAAAATCGTTCATTTAATCAAAATGATGAAAGGGTGATTTGTTGTTGTCATCTATTTGATGCGGTATGCAAGATATTGTTGTTGTGAAAAGCCTAGAACAGTTGCGGAAACTGGTTTATGAATGTGTCAAGAAAATGGGGCCGAACTGTGACCTGAATTTTATGGATGTTTCAAACTTGACTGATTTTTTTGGTGTGTTTTCGGCGCCAAATCACTTGTTCAATGGAAATATTAGTTGTTGGAATATTTCTAATGCCGAAAAAATGGAATTTATGTTTTATGGGTCTCGTTTCAATGGTGATATTTCCAGGTGGAATGTGCACAAAGTGAAGTCTATGCGTTCAATGTTTGAGCATTCCGATTTTAACAGTGACATTAGTCTTTGGGATGTTTCAAGTGTTGAAATAATGGATTCTATGTTTGCAAATTCACGTTTTAATGGCGATATAAGCCACTGGAATGTTTCTTCTGTTGAAAGTATGGTGGCTATGTTTTCGGGGGCAGATTTCAATGGTGATATTTCTAGTTGGGATATCAAAAAAAATGCTTCGCTAGATAGCATGTTTTCGGAATCTCTATTTAGTAGCGATTTAAGTAGGTGGAATCCTGCGAAAACGAATACGATGTTCGATATGTTCAAAGATTCTGTTTTGGAATGGGATGGTAGGCTTCCGAAATGGTTCAGAGAAAGTGAATGGATGCTCGATAAAAGTGAAGATGTTGATGAGTCTTCTGAAGGAGATATAGAAGACTTGCCTTTTTGAAATTACCGTGAGTGTTTGTATAATGATGCGAAAAAAAACAGGAGCCCCACTAGGGACACCTGTTTTTTATAATAGGTGGAGCCAAATTCCCGGAACAAGCTCAGAACACGCTCAATCCGACATGACATTGTAGGTGCGGGGAGACCCTTCGGCTGGTTTGACAGGCTCACCAACCTTATCAGGGACCTTCCCAAATCACATCTTATTTCTTCACGTGTCTATGGTACTCCTGTAAACTGCACACTTCAAATCTTCCGAAGTCGTGCTTGTCCATGAGGCCTTCCACGGTGGAGGTGAGGGCGGCGATGGTCGTGGTGATAGGAATGCCAGAGACGACTGCCTTGGAGCGCATCTGGATTTCATCGACCATGGCTTCGGCGCCGTTCTCGGTGGTGTTCACGATCCACTGCACTTCCTTGTCGTGGATAAGGTCGAGGAGGTTCGGGCGGCCACGGGAGATGCGGAACACGGCGCGGGTCTTGATGCCTTCGTTGTAGAGCATCGTAGAGGTGCCGCGGGTGGCGTACAGTTCGTAACCGAGGTTCACGAGCTGGCGGATGAGCGGTACGGCCTTCTGCTTGTCTTCGTCTTTGAGCGAGACGAAGATGTTGCCCTGGCTCGGGACCTTGTTGCCGGAAGCCAGCTGGCTCTTGAGGTAGGCAAGGCCGCGGTCGCGATCGAGGCTCATGACTTCGCCGGTGGATTTCATTTCCGGGGAAAGCGTGATGTCGACACCCGGGAACTTGACGAACGGGAAGACGGCTTCCTTGACGCTCAGGGATAATGACCGTTCGGCTAACGCCTCACTCTCGCCAACACGACTCGTTAATACGAGTCGCTTATGGCTCACAGGGCACGTGGACTTCTTCGGTGAAGCCGATTTGTTCAAGTGTCTCGCCGAGCATGCGGCGGCTCGCGTAACTGGCCAGCGGGACGCCGATGGACTTGGACACGAATGGCACGGTGCGTGATGCACGCGGGTTCACTTCGATCATGTAGAGTTCGCCATCCTTCACGGCGAGCTGCATGTTCATGAGGCCGCAGACGTGGAGTTCCTTCGCGAATTCCTTGGCGTAGGCGCGGACCTTGTCCTGGATTTCCTTGGAGAGGGTCATCGGCGGGATGACGCTTGCGGAGTCGCCGGAGTGGATGCCTGCGGGTTCCACGTGTTCCATGATGGCGCCCACCACGGTGTGCTTGCCGTCGCTGATGCAGTCCACGTCGAGTTCGGTGGCGTCTTCCAAGAAGCGGTCGATAAGGATGGGCTTGCCTTCGCCAATGGCGGCAGCTTCTTCTACGAACTTGCGGAGGTATTTTTCCTTATAGACAATCACCATGCCGCGGCCGCCGAGAACGAAGCTCGGGCGCACAAGCACGGGGTAGCCGATTTTCTCGACGATGGCGAGGGCTTCTTCCACGTTGTGGGCGAAGCTTCTTCTTTTGGGCGTTCCCGCACATATATGTGCGGTCGGGCTATATTCTGGGGGCAATCGGCTGCGCTTACGCTTGCCGCTCACCTCCCAGAACCAAGCCTCACTACGCGAGTCTCGGCCCCAAGGGGTCACTATCCCTAACGCGGATGCTATGACTATTAAATTATATATGAAGATGAATTTTAAAATTCATACTTTCTTTTTGAAATATATACGGCTTTACCGTTCCATTTGTTAACGCCACCGTGGTTACGACATGTTCCTTTTCTAGTAGCAGTCCATTCTTTATAAATTCCATCGTAACAAAGGGCTTGGTAATGGCTGAATATTTTCTTTATGGGATTTAACTCATTCTCTAATTCTATTAGTCGGTCAGACTTTCGGTATAAATTGTAAAGATATTCGGCAGCTTCTTTTCTTTTTCCAAGTTCTTTTAATGAGATTGCTTTTATATAGCGTAAGGTGTCATTTTTTTCATATGTTGGATTTAAACTATCAACTGAAGACAATAATTTTAGTGTGATGTCAAATTTTTTCTCATTGAAAAAAGAGTCTATTTGTTTTATTGTTATCGAATCTAGTTTGTGCTGATGAATTTCTTTATGGCTTAGAACGATAGACTGAAGCTTTTTTTGTGTGTTTCTATTTAGAATTATAAACGAATCTACATCATTGATTCTACTTAATTCAGCAATGCTCTGTGTAATTACAGAATCTTTGCTTTTTTCTTCATTCTGTAAATTAACTTTGTCGGTATCATCATTAGGTTGAGTTTCGGAACAAAATGCAAAAAACAGTATAAGAATAGCAAAGAATCCGAAACACCCCATAATTGACAAACAAGAAGATTCATTACCTTTGATATCTTTTTTTCTTACCGGCATTTTTTTCATTTTAAAGAATTGCTTGCTCATGGACATCCTTTTGAAAGAATCTTCATTCTTTAAATCTAGTAAACGGGATTGTAGATCTAAAGTGTTCTGCTAATAGGGTGTACTACAAAATTAGGTGCTCCAAACAGAACACCTGTTATTTAAAGGAGAAGCCCGCTTGGAGGCGGGCTTGACACTTTGGGCGGGGCCGGGGCTGAAGCGAGGGGAAGGCTTTCCCCTCTTCCAACCACTTTACTTCTTCACGTGTCTGTGATACTCTTGCAAGCTGCATACTTCGAATCTTCCGAAGTCGTGCTTGTCCATGAGGCCTTCCACGGTAGAGGTGAGGGCGGCGATGGTCGTAGTGATAGGAATGCCGGACACGACGGCCTTGGAACGCATCTGGATTTCGTCAACCATGGCTTCTGCGCCAGTTTCGGTGGTGTTCACGATCCACTGGACTTCCTTGTCGTGGATAAGGTCGAGCAGGTTCGGGCGGCCACGGGAGATGCGGAACACGGCGCGGGTCTTGATGCCTTCGTTGTAGAGCATGGTGGAGGTGCCGCGGGTCGCGTACAGTTCGTAACCGAGGTTCACGAGCTGGCGGATAAGCGGTACGGCCTTCTGCTTGTCTTCGTCCTTGAGCGAGACGAAGATGTTGCCCTGGCTCGGGACCTTGTTGCCCGATGCCAGCTGGCTCTTGAGGTAGGCAAGGCCGCGGTCGCGATCGAGGCTCATGACTTCGCCGGTGGATTTCATTTCCGGAGAAAGCGTGATGTCGACACCCGGGAACTTGACGAACGGGAACACGGCTTCCTTGACGCTCACGTAAGGCACGTGAACTTCTTCGGTGAAACCGATCTGTTCGAGGGTTTCGCCGAGCATGCAGCGGCTTGCGTAACTTGCAAGCGGCACGCCGATGGACTTGGAAACGAACGGCACCGTGCGGGAGGCGCGCGGGTTCACTTCGATCATGTAGAGTTCGCCATCCTTGACGGCGAGCTGCATGTTCATGAGGCCGCACACGTGGAGTTCCTTCGCGAATTCCTTGGCGTAGGCGCGAACCTTGTCCTGGATTTCCTTGGAGAGCGTCATGGGCGGAATCACGCTTGCGGAGTCGCCGGAGTGGATGCCTGCGGGCTCCACGTGTTCCATGATGGCGCCCACCACGGTGTGCTTGCCGTCGCTGATGCAGTCCACGTCGAGTTCGGTTGCGTCTTCGAGGAAGCGGTCGATAAGAATCGGCTTGCCTTCTCCAATGGCGGCAGCTTCTTCTACGAACTTGCGGAGGTATTTTTCCTTATAGACAATCACCATGCCGCGACCGCCGAGAACGAAGCTCGGGCGCACCAAAACGGGGTAGCCGATTTTCTCGACGATGGCGAGGGCTTCTTCCACGTTGTGGGCGATGCCGCTTTCGGCCTGTTTGATGCCGACCTTGTCAACCAGCTGCTTGAAGAAGTCGCGGTCTTCGGCAAGGTCGATGTCTTCGGGGCTCGTGCCGACCACATTTGCACCGGCCTTCTTGAGGCGCATGGCGAGGTTCAGCGGAGTCTGGCCGCCGAATTGCACGATGACGCCCGAACACTTTTCGCGTTCGTAAATGCCCATCACGTCTTCGAGCGTGAGCGGCTCAAAGTAGAGCTTGTCCGAAGTGTCGTAGTCGGTGGAGACCGTTTCGGGGTTAGAGTTCACCATGATGACTTCGTAGCCTTCGCGACGCAGCGTAAAGGCGGCGTGGCAGCAGCAGTAGTCAAATTCGATACCCTGACCGATTCTGTTCGGGCCGCCGCCGAGCACCATGATTCTCTTCTTGTGACCGTGACCCGGAATTTCGCGGACGGGCTCAGAGTTTTCCGCATAGCAGCTGTAGTAATACGGCGTGATGGCTTCGAATTCGCCGGCGCAAGTATCCACGGAGTAGTAACTCGGAATGAGGCCGATCTGCTTACGCACCGCCATGACTTCTTCGGGAGTCTTGTGGAACAGGTAACCAATCTGGATATCGCTGTAGCCGAGTTCCTTGGCCTGGCGGAAGAGCGGCAAATCTTTGGCGAGCGCTTCCAGCGAGCCTGCGGAAAGGATTTCGTCTTCGTAGAGGGCGAGTTCTTCGAGATGGCGCAAGAAGTAGCGGTCGATTTTCGTGATTTCGTACAACTTCTCGACGCCCCACTTGCGGCGCAGTGCTTCGTGCAACACGAAGATGCGTTCGGCGCTCGGGCGGGCGACTTCCTTGGCGAGCGTTTCGTCGTCGTATTCCTTGAACTTTTCGCACTTGGCGCAGGCACCGAATCCGCCGAATCCCGTTTCGAGAGAACGGAGGGCCTTCTGCATGGCCTGCTTGAAGTTCGTACCGATGGCCATCGCTTCGCCCACAGACTTCATCTGGGTGCCGAGCGTGGAATCGGCCTTCGGGAACTTTTCGAAGGTGAAGCGCGGGACCTTCACGACAACGTAGTCAAGCGCCGGTTCGAAGCAGCTTGGGGTCGTCTGCGTAATGTCGTTGCGGAGTTCGTCGAGCGTGTAGCCCACGGCGAGGAGGGCTGCAATCTTTGCGATGGGGAAGCCCGTTGCCTTGGAGGCGAGAGCCGAAGAACGGCTCACGCGCGGGTTCATTTCGATGATGATGCGGCGGCCGGTCTTGGGTTCGATAGCCCACTGCACGTTAGATCCACCGGTTTCCACGCCGATAGCTTCCATGACTTTCAGGGAGTCGTCGCGCATGGCCTGGTAGGCGCGGTCATCGAGGCTCTGGATCGGGGCGACCGTGATGGAGTCGCCGGTATGCACGCCCATCGGGTCGAGGTTTTCGATGGAACACACGATAACGGCATTGCCCTTCTTATCGCGCATGACTTCCATCTCGAATTCTTTCCAGCCGAGGAGCGATTCTTCGATAAGTACTTCGTTGTTGAGCGAGGCGTCAAGACCGCGGTTCACGATGGTCTCGAATTCTTCTTCGTTGTGGGCGATACCGCCGCCGGTACCACCGAGGGTGAAGCCCGGACGGATGATGAGCGGCCAGCTTCCGATGGTGTGGGCGATAGCGGTCGCTTCGCTCATGGAGTGTGCTGAACCGGAGCGCGGGAGGTCAAGCCCAATCTTGAGCATGGCTTCCTTGAACAGGTGACGGTCTTCGGCGCGCTGGATGGATTCGGCCTTGGCGCCGATGAGTTCCACCTGGTAGCGGTCGAGAATGCCGCGTTCATTCAGTTCCATAGCGAGGTTGAGTGCGGTCTGGCCACCGAGTGTCGGGAGCAAGGCGTCCGGACGTTCGCGACGGATGATTTCGTGCAGAATGTCGACGCTCAGTGGCTCGATGTAGGTTCGGTCGGCCATTTCAGGGTCGGTCATGATGGTGGCCGGGTTGGAGTTCACCAGCACTACTTCGTAACCTTCACGGCGGAGCACCTTACAGGCCTGCACGCCAGAATAGTCGAATTCGCAGCCCTGGCCAATCACGATCGGGCCAGAACCAATGAGCATAATCTTCTTGATGTCGGTACGCTTAGGCATTCTTTTTGCCTCCATTCACATTTTTCTTATTCTTTTGAGCAAGTGCTGCTTTTACAAGTCCGCTGAACAGTGGGTGCGGTGCCGTGGGACGGCTCTTGAATTCCGGATGGAACTGGCAGGCTTCGAAGTAGGGGTGGTTCTTGATTTCCACCATCTCGACGAGCTTGCCGTCGGGCGATGTACCAGCGATTTTCAGACCGGCCTTTTCGAGTTCCTTGCGGAATTCGCTGTTGTAGTTGAATTCGTAGCGGTGGCGGTGACGTTCGCTAATCTTTTCGCTCTTGTAGAGCTTTGCCGCGTTGGAATCCTTCATGAGCTTGCACGGGTAAGCGCCGAGGCGCATGGTGCCGCCCTTTTCGGTGACGTTCTTCTGTTCGTCCATCAGGTCGATGACCGGGTGGGCGGTATTCTCGTCGAATTCCGTGGAGTTAGCGTCTTTCCAACCGAGCTCATCGCGG
>Ga0129306_1001582_pt1 | contig 24725 bp, 20 predicted proteins | sample P827metagenome_FD_94438 | JGI IMG/M metagenome (GOLD analysis project Ga0129306, IMG submission 94438) | Capybara group fecal microbial communities from Wisconsin, USA - P827 metagenome | ecosystem: Host-associated > Mammals > Digestive system > Large intestine > Fecal | place: USA: Wisconsin... | reverse complement strand
TGAAAACCAGTAGTATTACTGGGAGCGCCCTCTATGGGGCAAAATTAATACTGAAAGTTTTAGGAAGGGAGTTTGAGGGAGAACCCTTTTTCAAAAGGGTTTCCCTCAATAGACACGCATAAAGTTGCTATATGAGTATTACGGTTAAGTGCGCCTTTTTATTCTTCTTCCTCTTCGGTGTCTCTGGACAGCACTTTTACCTTGCAGACCTCGATACGGTGGTGTTTGACCTCGGTAACGTCGATGTGAAGTCCGTCGGTATCGAGGCTTACCTGAGTGCCGTTTTTGGGGATGTGTCCGAGTCTGTCGATGACGTATCCGCCGAATGTGTCGTACTTATCGGCAGGGAGAGTGATATCCAGTTCATCGCACACCTCGGTCAGTGCGCTGATACCGGGAACTGTCCATTCGTCGTCGCCGGTCTGAGTAAGCTTCACGGCAGGCTCGTCCTCGGGATCGTCTGCGAAGTCGCCGACAAGCTGCTCCACCAGATCTGTTATGGTAACAATTCCGCTCATTCCGCCGTACTCGTCCACGACCACAGCAAAATGGTCGGAGCCGTCCTGTTTCATCTGCTCAAAGAGGCGGTCTGCCTTCATATTCTCATGAACGAAAAGCGGTTCACGAACTGCATTTTCCATGATATTATCACGGCTTTTGTCGTCCAGCCGGAAGTAGTCCTTCGCATCGAGAACGCCTATGACGTTATCCACGCTTTCGCCGCAGACAGGGAAAACAGAATGTCTCGTGCGGTGGATGGTCTCTTCCCAGACTTCAGTATCGTCTTTGCTCCAGAGAACCGAAACATCGGTTCGGTGAGTACAGACCTGTTCAGCCGTCAGGTCATCAAATGCGAAAACGTTTTTGATAATGCGGTTTTCATCCTCGTCGATAGTGCCTCTTTCTGCACCTGCGTCCGACATCATGAGTATCTCTTCCTCGGTCACAGTCTCAGCGCCGCTGTCGGGATCAATGCCGAATAGACGGAGAATACCGTTTGCTGATGCATTGGTGACTGCTACGAATGGCGCAAAGAAAGCTGAGATGAAGCTTATGAGTCCGCTGAGGGCGAGAGCTGTTTTCTCGGGAGATCTGTGAGCCGTCTTCTTTGGGATGATCATGCCGAAAACCAGTGTGAAATAGGCGATAACCAATGCGAGAAGGATCACACATACCGCACTTACCACGTATCTTGGCACAGTAAGCCCTGTTTCCATTATAAGATCGGTGAGCGGTCGTGAGAAGCTTTTAGCCGCAAAAGCTGCCCCTAAGAATCCTGAGAGAGTAATGGCTGTACGAATAGCCGAGAGAAAGCGTTCGGGCTTGTCTGTGAGTTTCTTCAGCCTTTTCGCTTTTTTGCTGCCGCCAGCCGCAAGTTTTTCCAGTTTCGAGTCGCTGAGGGATATCACTGATATCTCGGCGCAGGTAAACAAAGCGGTGAGGGCGATCAGTATCAATTGCAGAATTATCTGCCCTGTCATTCCTTATTCCTCCATTAAATTTCCATTAGTAAAATCGAATATGCGCAAAAAGACACAGCCTGTCACAAAATTCGGTGCAGACCGTGCCTTATATTCATATATTCAGCGTTCTGTGAACGAAAATCATTGCAACTGTAAGGGTTACTGCCGTCGGGGGCACCTTCCATTTAAGTTTTCACCTCCATGTATGATATTTTCTATTATAGCGTAAATCTTCCCAAATGTCAACCCCCAAGCTGCCGTCAGCTTGACCCCTATCACGATTCGGCCGCTGAGCGAGCGGCGGCGCTTTTCACGATTCGCTTGCTGCGCTCGCTTACTCTGTACGTTTCACATACTTTGCTTTCGCTCGTTGGCACTTTTGGTTTATTTAGGTTGATGCAGCTTTTTGTAGGGGCGCACAGTGTGCGCCCTCGGAATACCGTCACAATCGCCTTCCTTTCTTTATTGGCAATGTTCAAATTTGTAGGGGCGCTTCCCGAGCACCCTCGTCACTCCACCATAAACGCTTGTTGTGACCGCAATATGTAGGGAACGCCGCCCTCGGCGTTCCATTTAGGTGCGATGGGATCTGTGGGAGCCCGAGGGCGGGCTCCCCTACAAAGATCTGTTTCTGTAGGGGCCGCCTTTTGCGGTCCTTGCTTCATTTAAAACGAGTCACATCTGTAGGGGCGCACAGTGTGCGCCCTCGGAATACCGTCACAATCGCCGTCTTTTCTTTATTGGCAATGTTCAAATTTGTAGGGGCGCTTTCCGAGCGCCCTCGTCACTCTACCATAAACGCTTGTTGTGACCGCAATATGTAGGGAACGCCGCCCTCGGCGTTCCATTTAGGTGCGATGGGAACTGTGGGAGCCCGAGGGCGGGCTCCCCTACAAAGATCTGTTTCTGTAGGGGCGCACAGTGTGCGCCCTCGGAATTTCATTATTATCGCCAAAAAGCAATGGCATCTCCTCTATGTAAGAACGGTGAAAAATCTTTCTTCTGTTCCTCAAAAATCACTATTGACAAATCTGAACATATGTTGTATAATGAAGTTGCAGCAGTGATGCTGCGGATTATTCACTGAAGAGTAAAAATGCGTTCGTTAAGTGTTGACTGAACGGGGAGTTGTCAGTCAAACGAAAAGCTTCGGCTTGCGGTTCGTATTTTGCATCCCGCTTCATAGGACAATATAAAAGAGAATATACCTTCTTTTCTTGTCATATGAGTGAGGAAAAGGAGGTTTTTTGTTATGAAAGCAAACAGCACAGCAACAGTAAAATCAGAGATCAGACTTTTCGGTAGCACAAAAGTAATGGTGATTTCCGCCCTTCTTGCGGCTCTGAGCATCGTTCTCGGCAAATTCCTGAATATCCCCATTGGGGACAGCATCCGCATAAGCTTCGAGAATCTGCCTGTAATCATGTCGAGTATTTTCTTCGGACCTGTTGTAGGAGCAATTACGGGCGCAGCTGCTGATATTGTCGGATGCATCCTCAAAGGCTATTCGATCAATCCGTTTATTACTTTCGGTGCGGTCTGCATCGGATTTTTTCCCGGACTGTTTTATCGTTCATATGCCAAGGGAAAGGAATTTACAAAGCTGCTTGCATCTGTTATGTCGGGCCATGTGGTTGGTTCGATGATAGTAAAGTCAATAGGCCTTATGGCTGTTTATCACACACCAATGAAAGTGATAGCATGGCGAGTACCGATCTATATCATTCTCGGTATAGTCGAGACCATTGCTGTTCACACCCTTCTCAGAAATAAAGCCTTTAAGGCGGAACTCGAAAAGGTGATGAGAAAATGACATATAATGAAGCAAAGGAATATCTGAAAGCTGCCTCGGCAAAGGGCAGTATACTCGGTCTTGAGCGTGTAGTGGAGCTTCTGCATCTTATGGGCGATCCGCAGGAAAAGATGAAGGTCATACACGTTGCAGGAACAAACGGAAAAGGCTCTTTCGGAGCTATGATGACATCGGTGCTCCGTGAAGCAGGCTATAAGACGGGAGGCTTCTCCTCGCCTGCCATTACCGATATAACCGACAGCTACCGCATAAACGGCACAGAGATATCTCATGAAAAATTCACTGAGCTGATAGGCTGGGCAGCTGAATTATGCGAAAAAATGGACGAAAAGCCAACTGAGTTCGAGATAATGGCGGCTGCGGCTTATGAGCTGTTTTACCGTGAGGGCTGTGATATTGCCGTTATCGAATGCGGAATGGGCGGAGATACAGACGCTACAAACGTGATAAACAAGCCCGTTCTTTCGGTGATAACCAATGTTCAGAGCGATCACTGCAAATTCCTCGGCAATACCATTGCGGAGATAGCTGCCCATAAGGCAGGCATTATCAAGGAAGGCTGTCCCGTATTTTTCGGAGGCGACGATGCAGAAGCATTTGAGGTCGTAAGTGCAAAGGCAAGGGAGGTCGGCGCTCCGTTCAGATTCATGGATTATTCCGATGTTTCGGGAGTCCGCTTCAGTCTTGACGGCATGGAATTCGACTATAAGGACAAGCTCTACAAGGTGCCGCTTCTCGGCGTTTATCAGCTGAATAATGCGCTGAATGTGATATTCTGTTCGGAGATCCTTACGAAAAAAGGCTATAATATAGACTACGGCGATATCAGGCGTGGTCTTGCTAAAACTGAGTGGCACGGCAGATTCGAGATGCTCAGGAGAGATCCGTACGTCATATTTGACGGAGCGCACAATCCCGATGGCATCAGGTTTGCGTCTGAGAGTATCGAGCGCTATTTCGGCAGAAAAAAAGTGGCTATGCTCATAGGCGTCATGGCTGACAAGGATTACCGCCTCTACTCAGAGATGCTGGGAAATCACGCTGCAAAGGTGTTCACTGTTAAGCCTGACAATCCCCGTGCACTTGACAGCGCTTCACTGGCAAAGGTGTTCAGTGAGAAGAATATCAGCGCCGAAAGCTTTGATGTGCTGGCGGATGGCGTAAAGTCGGCATATGAATACGCTAAGAGCCGCAATATCCCGCTGATCGCCCTTGGCTCACTGTATATGTACAGGGAGTTCAATGAGGTGCTGAGATCACTTTGACGAATAGAAAGATCCCCGAGGCAGTCTGAGTACTGTTTCGGGGATCTGTGTTTTTCTGTATCGCTCAGCGGCATCAGCCCACCGAGGATTTAGCGTAATATGTAAGGATAGCTGAAGCGTCAACAGCGTCAATAATACCGTTCAGGTTCATATCGGCGTTGCCTCTTTGTGCTTCGTTGAGAGTAGTGGTCTTCCCCACTGATACTCTTGCGTAGTCCGTCAGCACCAGAGTGGCGTCAACGGCGTCGATGATACCGTCGAGATTTGCATCGCCGAAATTACGGGGGAAAGCGGCACCTGCCATTTCCTCCCTGGCCTGTATGAAGATCTGGTCCCAGTAGTAAACGCCGTTCACTTCGTAGGCACCGACTCCGATATAATTGAAGTTGGGATTCAGCAGATTCTTTCTGTGGTTATCGGAATTCATCCAGCTGTTGACTGCTGATTCGGGAGTGGGCTGGCCGTAAGCGGCATTTTCAGCAACGCCGCCCCATGGGATACCGTATTCGTTGACGATACTGTAGAATGGCTGATTATCGGGACCGGTATGACTGAAGCTTCTGGAAAGCTCCTCCGCACGGACAGCAGCAGCTTTTGTAAGCAGCGGAAAAATCTTCATTTCGGGGAGGCCGTTTTGTCTTCTGACTTTGTTGACCAGAGAAGCGACTTTCTCGGCTTTCAGAGCGTCAGATGCTGTAACTGTTGTATATTCTGTCTGAGGCAGGCTGTATGATACAGCTGAAGCATCCAAAGGTGTCATCAGCAATGCAGCTGCGGTAATTATCGGTAACATTAAAAATTTTTTCATATTATCCACCTCTTGCACAAAAATAGATCGTGTTGTGTAAATTATACCATATTGTAGTGTCTTAGTCAATGCAAAAGCAGCAAAGTCTACATAAATGTCAATGAAGGAAGAATAAAATATGCACAATAAACAAAGAACCGCACCATAAAGGTACGGTTCTGAATGAGTTAAGTAAAAGATAATTACTTGATCTCGATTGTAGCGCCAGCCTCTTCAAACTTAGCCTTGAGCTCGTTAGCCTCAGCCTCTGAAACGCCTTCCTTGATAGCCTTAGGAGCAGCCTCAACTACTTCCTTAGCTTCCTTAAGGCCGAGACCGAGAACTTCCTTAGCAACCTTGATAACAGCCATCTTAGCGTCACCGAATGAAGCAAGGATTACGTCGAACTCTGTCTTAGCAGCAGCATCGCCGCCAGCAGCGCCGCCTGCAGCAGGACCAGCAGCAACTACAGCTGTTACGCCGAATTCCTCCTGGATTGCGTCTACGAGCTCTGAAAGCTCGAGAACTGAAAGAGTCTTGATATCTTCAATAAACTTTGTGATCTTCTCTGAAGCCATGATAATAATCTCCTTTATAATTATTTTCGCAATTAAGCGATGTTATAGTGGCGGTCATGCCGCCGATGATATGTGGGAATGACCCACTGTTGCGGAGAAACCTCCGCTGAAAGCAGTCATGCCGCTATTAAGCAGCCTCGTCTTCTGCCTTCTTGTCTGCAACAGCCTTGACAGTTGCAGCGAGCTTCTGCAGGGGACCCTGAAGAGAACCAACGAGCTGAGCGAGGAGAGTATCCTTTGAAGGGATCTTGGAAAGTGCTACAACACCTGCCTGATCGTAAACGGTGCCCTCAACGTAGCCAGCCTTGAGGTTGAACTTTTCGTCACCTGCCTGTTCAGCGAACTTACCGAGGATTCTTGCAGGAGCAGTCTGATCGTCGTTTGAGAGAGCGATAGCAGTTGTTCCGTTGAGGGATTCCTCAAGTCCTTCGATACCGCAGTTCTGGAAAGCACGGAGAAGGAGGGTGTTCTTTTCTACGAAGTAGTGAACGCCGCCTTCACGGAGTTCCTTTCTGAGCTTAGTATCCTCCTCAACAGTGATACCCTTGTAATCAACGAGTACGCCTGAAACGGAGTTCTTGATGAGCTCTGTGAGCTGGTCAACCTTAGCCTTTTTAGCTTCGAGTACAGCATTGCTTGGCATATAGTTTCACCTCCGAATAAAATGTGTATCGTATCCGGGAGCAATAAAAAATCCCTTTCCGACAGCGCAGAAAAGGACAGTAACAGTTCATGAAAAACTTATTGCTATTCCTCGGCAGGACTTACATATCAGAGATATTGCCGGCTGTCTTTAGAATACGATATAAGCTGTATATTTCACAGCTTGATTATTATAACACATAATTTCCGGTTTGTCAAGCATTTTCTGAAAAAAATCAAAAATAATTGTTTCATGTACTTTTTATTGCAAAATCGGCCGATATATGGTATAATGATGATATGGATAAAGACCGTGTGGAGAAAATATCTCCGCCACAGAGGATTTTATGAGGTGATTTGAATGAGCGACCGATCAGAGAAATACATATCGTCGCACCTGTTTTCCCAGCGTGAGGAGGTATTTGAACACGCCTCCATCGACCGTGAGATAGCCTTCTATGAGAGCATAGGTACAGGTAATATCGAGCTTGTGCGTATATTCTCCACTCCGCTTTGCAGTGAAGGCTACGGTATACTAAGCAAAGATCCGCTGCGCAATCTGAAGTATCACTTTGCAGTTTCTGCGGCACTTATTGCCCGTTACTGCATAAACAGGGGAATGACTCCCGAGGAGGCCTACAACCTCAGTGATATCTTTATAATGAAGGCGGATGAATGCACCACAGAGGATCAGGTCCACGGCATACACAGCGAGATGATAGAAAGCTATACCCGCCATATGAGAATAGTCCTCAACAGCGGCGTTTACTCCAAGCAGATCGTGAAGGCTATCGACTACATAAGCGAACATCTGCACAGCCGTATCATGATAGAAGATGCAGCGAACTACCTTGACATCAGCCCTGCCTATCTGTCAAGGCTTTTCAAGTCGGAGACAGGTGTGCCCTTCTCGGAGTATGTAAACAGGAAGAAAGCGGAAGAGGCGGCTAATCTCATGCTTTATTCCGAGTATTCCGATACTGAGATAAGCACTCTTTTCGGATTCAGTTCGCAGAGCTATTTCATCAAGGTGTTCAGAAAATTCATAGGTGTCACGCCTAAGGAATACAAAAAGCGTTCCGCAATGCAGGGACTTATAAAAAAAGCGTAATGATGCAGAAAACTCCCGATCACTCGGGAGTTTTCTGCATTTTGGAAGAATATTAACTGTAAATAAGGAGTTGTCTTGTTAATGCCTTACTGCTTGTTGTAGGTTACCCACTGATAGTATGCAGTAAGAGGAGTTCTGCCGTCGAATGCGTTGAGCCAGTCATCAACGGTCTTGCCGGGCCATGCGTTCATCATGATCTTTCCGGGTGTCTTGGGGATGTTATCGTATGCACGGTAAACTTCCTTGCCGTCGATATACCATGCGATATAGCTTGGCTGCCAGTCGAAGCCGTATCTGTGATAGTCCTGAGATGAATCAAAGCCCAGGTCTATCATCTTTTCATGGTTGCCTACGCCGTTTGTGTAGTAGTTGAGCTGTACCTTTGTGGTATCCTTGCCGAGGATCTCGATATCGATCTCGTCCCATGGATTATCATCGGAAGGACCTGTGTATGTGAAGAATGAAGATACAACACCGTTATTCTTGATAGCCTTCATGGATGTCTCATAGTAACCGTAGTGGTAGAAATTGTTGGTACGGAATTCGCCGCCTGAGAAAGCAGGATTCCAGTCAGGATTTGAGTCATTTGTCCACTTGCGGTCAACGCTGAGTTCGAGGTGATCGCCCTTGATCTGAGCGTTCTGCTTGTACCACCAGCAGTCGAAAGGCTTGCCGTTTGTCCATCCGTCGGATGCGAAGAAGTCGCCTGTTTTACCTGTTGTGAAGTCGGAAACCATTGTAGCGTTCTTGTTCATGCCGTTGTTCTGGACATTTACCTGAGCCTGTGTAGTTGTTACAGGCTGCTGCCAACCCTGAGTTGTGGTCTGAGTTGTCTGCTGCGGCTGCCATGGATTCTGCCACTGATTATTGTTTCCGCCGTTCTTTGGTGAATTCTTGTATGTTACCCACTGATAACGTGCAGTAAGAGGAGTATTTCCGTTATAAGCCTTGAGCCAGTCATCAACAGTCTTGCCCGGCCATGCGTTCATCATGATCTTGCCAGCTGTTTTAGGGATATTTTCTGTAGCACGGTATACTTCCTTGCCGTCGATATACCATGCGATATAGTTTGGCTGCCAGTCGAAACCGTAGGTATGATATTCGAGTGATGAATCAAAGCCAAGGTCTATCATCTTTTCATGGTTGCCCACACCGTTTGTGTAGTAGTTGAGCTGTACCTTTGTGGTATCCTTGCCGAGGATCTCGATGTCGATCTCGTCCCATGGATTATCGTCGGAAGGACCTGTGTATGTGAAGAATGAAGATACAACACCGTCATTCTTTATTGCCTGCATCGAAGTTTCATAGTAGCCGTAGCTGTAGAACTTGTTGGTACGGAATTCGCCGCCTGAGTAAGCAGGATTCCAGTCAGGATTTGAGTCGTTTGTCCACTTTCTGTCAACGCTGAGTTCGAGGTGATCGCCCTTGATCTGAGCGTTCTGCTTATACCACCAGCAGTCGAAAGGCTTGCCGTTTGTCCATCCGTCGGAAGCAAAGAAGTCGCCTGCATTGCCTGTACGGAAGTCGGATATCATTGTAGCTGAGGTATCCATAGGTGTGCCCTTGTCAGCGATAGCACCCTGCTGAACGGGCTGAGTTGTGGTAGTAGTTGTTGTAGGCTGCCACTGCCACTGAGTAGTTGTTGTGGTTGTAGTAGAAGTGGTAGTAGGCTGCTGCCATGGCTGCTGAGTTGTCTGAGTCTGCTGATTGTTATTGCCGGCGCCGCCCTTGTTGTATGTTACCCACTGATAGCGAGCTGTCAGCGGAGTATTGCCGTTGTAGTGGTTGAGCCAGCCGTCAACTCCACGGCCCGGCCATGTGTTCATCATGATACGTCCCTCAGTCTTGGGGATGTTCTGGTTTGCTGTATAAACAGGCTTGCCGTCAACGTACCATGTGATGTGATCAGGCTGCCAGTCGAAGCCGTAGGTATGGAATGCCTTGGATGAATCGAATCCGAGGTCATACATGAACTCGTGATTGCCCTGACCGTTTGTGTAGTAGTTGAACTGAACCTTTGTAGGATCCTTGCCGAGGACTTCGATATCGATCTCGTCCCAAGGATTATCCTCTGAAGGACCTGTGTATGTGAAGAATGAAGATACAACGCCGTCATTGGCAATTGCCTGCATTGAAGTTTCATAGTATCCGTAGCCATAGTGGTCGGAAGTTCTGTACTCAGCGCCTGCGTAGTTGTACTTGCCTGTCTTGTCCTTGTCGATAGTGAGAGTAAGAACACCGCTGTCGAGTGATGTCTGACCCTTGTACCAGCCGCAGTCGAAAGGATCGCCGTTCTCCCATCCGTCTGAAGCGAAGAAGAGAGGAGTTGAACCCTTGCGGAAATCAGCAACAGCTGTAGCGTTGGCATTCATAGGAGTGCCGAGGTCGGGGATATTCAGGTTGGTTGATGGGTTTACAGGTGCAGATGTAGTTGAAGTAGTAGTTGGCTGCTGCCATGGCTGAGTAGTAGTTGTGGTAGTTGTAGTTGATGTTGAAGAAGTTGCAGGATTATCAGCAGGCTGACCCTGTGCGTATGACTCAGGGAGAGTCTGGATAGTGTCAAGCAGATACTTCTGGATAGTGAGAGCGTCTGCGTTGGATATACCGTTTCCTCTGAGATTAACGTCACCGTTCAGAGCACCTTCTGCTGTGAGGTGGTACTGGTCGGAGCCGTTTTCGCCGAATCTGCTTGGATTTGAGAGTGACTGCATGATGATAACAGCGTCGCTGATATCGACTTTGTTGTCGCAGTTAGCGTCGCCTGCAAGACCTGCAGCGCCTGCGTTGAATGCAAAAGCTGAAGCAGCTGCTGTAGCAGCCATAGCTGCAAAAGCTGATGTAAACTTTCTGAATGAACGATATTTCATAGTTATTACCTCTTTCCGAAAAAGTTTCCCATTTCTCTCATGCAGATGCGTAGGCCGTTACATCTGCTGTAAGACATCATCATCAACAAGAGCGAATTCTCTGTGAAGTGATGTCCTGATTCCGTAATCTTTGATTCAATTATAACGCAGAGTAAAGCTTTGGTATATCATTTTTTTGTCAATAATGGTAAAATCATGACCTTTAACATAAATATGAACAAGAAATATCAAAAAAGAGGACGGATATTGTCCGTCCTCATGATACTTTGATGTTATTTTGTTATTGCAAAGCCGTCAGGCGGGCTTTGTGCGGTATTGTAATATACTGCTCAGCCGTTTGCACGTCCGAGGAAAGCAGCGCCGATTATACCTGCGTCATTGCCCAGCTTAGCGATAACGATCTCGCAGTTCTTGGGAGAGTTGCGTGTGTAGACTTCCTTGGCAACAAGTTCCTTCATAGGAAGGAGGAGAGGATCGCCCTCATTGCATACACCGCCGCCGATGCAGAGGATGTCGGGCTGGAAGATGTTGATGGTATTTGTGATGCCTGCTGCCAGATACTTGATGTACTTGTCAACAACAACCTTGGCGTACTTGTCGCCGGCTCTCATGCAGTCGAATGATGTACGTGCTGTTACCTTGCCCTTTTCTTCAGCTGCCTTGCTCATGATGGAATCGGGATGCTCAGCCATTGCTTCCTTAGTCATACGGATAAGGCCTGTAGCAGATGAATAAGCCTCGAAGCAGCCCTTTCTGCCGCATGAGCACTGTGCGCCGTCCACTTCGATAACGGTGTGGCCGATCTCAGCGCCTGCGAAGTTTGAACCTGAGTAGATCTTGCCGTCGATGATGATTCCGCCGCCTACGCCTGTGCCGAGAGTGATGCATACAGCATTCTTAGCACCCTTTGCGGCGCCTGCAACGTATTCGCCGTAAGCAGCAGCATTAGCGTCGTTTTCGATGAATACAGGCTTATCGATGGATTCCTGGATGTACTTCACCATAGGAGTATCCTTGAAACCGAGGTTGTTGGAATACTCGATGATACCTGTAGCGCTGTTAGCGATACCGGGAGTACCAACGCCTATCCACTCGATATCGTCCATTGTGAGGTTTGCATTCTTTACAGCCTCGACAGCCATCTTAGCCATATCGTCTGCGATCTCCTTTTCGGGACGTGGACAGTTTGTCTTTGTGCTTGCCTTAGCGATGATGTTGTATTCCTCGTCAACTACACCTGCAACGATGTTTGTTCCTCCGAGGTCTATACCTACGTAATATTTCATTTTTAGTTCCTCCTTATATTATACAGTCCGTCATTATCAAACTGCAATTACCTTTGATTGAGCATTCATATTCGCCTGCGGGGACGAATATGCCCGTACCTTTTTTTATTATGAAGTGTTCGCCGTCAATATCAGCAGTACCTTCTCCTCTGACAGCCAGCAGATGGAAAAATCCGTCTTTATCCTGTGAAAAGCTCCATTCGCTGCTGACTTCGATCAGACTTGCACTGAAATACTCACAGCTGAAGAGAAGCTGTATGCTTCCGCCCGGCTTTCTGATGATATTGCCCTTTTCAAAAAGCTGTGACGGAGTTGTGTCGGTGACTTCCACAGCCTTATCTATGTGAAGCTCACGGGGCTTGCCGTCCGCACCGGGTCTGCCGTAGTCGTAAACACGGTAGGTCACGTTTGAACTCTGCTGGATCTCCGCAAGGATGATGCCTTTGCCGATAGCATGGAGAGTTCCCGGCTTTATGAAGAAAACGTCGCCTGCCTTTACGGGGACACGCTTTACCTTATCCATAAGGGAGTTTTCATCTATTGCCTGCCTGAACTGTCCGGATGTGAGTTTTTCTCTGAATCCGTACACTATCCCGGCGCCTTCCTCGGCTTCTATGATGTACCACATCTCGGTCTTTCCGCTGTCGCCTTCATGGGCCATTGCGTACTTATCGTCAGGGTGCACCTGTATGGAAAGGTCGGATTTAGCGTCTATCAGCTTCACGAGAACGGGGAATCTGTCCTCGCTTCGGAAGTTTTTGCCTACAGCTGCGGGATAACGGCGGACGAACTCGCTCAGCTTCATTCCGCTGTATTCTCCGCTTGCAATGATGCATTCGCCGTCAGGGTGACAGCTCAGCTCCCAGCTTTCGGCTATTCTTTCGGAATCGCTTTCCTTGCCGAATTCTTCACGAAGCCGTGTACCGCCCCAGATATAATCCTTGGTAACAGGTCTTATTAAAAATGGTTTCATTGTCATCATCTGTAAATATTATTCTGATCGAGATCTTTGTATCTGTAAACGTTGAAGTCGATATACTGCTCGTCGCCGTAATAGCCGTCCAGCTTGCCGTGATCGTCGTACTGCCAGAATGTCCAGTCTACCAGATCGGGCTCGAAGTTGACGCTTCTTATCCACAGCGGATAATCACTGAACTTTTCACTGACGTACTTGTAATAGACGGGGAGAGTGGTATATATCATAGGCTTCATGCCGTAATGTTCTTCAAGTCTTTCCAGCAGGGGACGGAGTATAGCCTCTGTTTCCTCGGAAGTGGGCTTGTTTTTTCTTTTGTCGCCGTAATATTCGATGTCAATGACAGGCGGTAGCGTTATCTCGTCGTCACCAACAGCGGCGATATAGTTATCAGCCTGAGTCTCGCCGGGGCTGTCAAAGCTGAAAAAATGGTAAGCTGATATCTTTATGCCGGTTTCCGAAGCTCTGTCTATGTTTCTGCGGATGGATTCGTCTGTATGTCCGCTGCCCTCGGTAGCTTTGATGAAAGCGAATTTCACGCCTTGCTCTTCCAGTTTCTGCCAGTTGATATCGCCCTGATAGTTTGAGACATCAACGCCGAAAACGGGATATTTTGAAGTATCCACAACAGCTTTTGAGAACAAGCAGGCGCCTGCCCATGCTATGCCGGTCATGACGACACCGATGACGGTGCAGGCAATTTTTCTTTTTATATTATGCATTGATCTGTAGTTACTCCTATCGTTCTACGTTTATCGTTCACTGATCGATATCTTACAGGCAGCACTGCACAAAGTCCGCCTGATGATCCTGCGCCGGATCTGTCTTCACATCTCCATCACGATCTTTGTGCGGTGTTGCCTATAATATAATACCCTAAAAACTGAAAATAGTCAACAGGTTTTTGTAATTTTGTTTTCACGGATGACGCAGGATCGGGAGAAAATGACTGCCAGTTCTGTTTTTTACGGGGCACAAAAAATAAAATCAATTGACACATTTTAAATTTGTTCTCAAAATGTACATTTTATTCGCATAATGTATTATCAACACTAATAAGTAGATGAAGTTTTTTTATTGAAAAAGAACAAAAACAATTCTTAAATTTATTTAATACTTCTATAACATTGACATTTTTATTGATCTGTGTTATATTGTTATATATAGGAAGAATGGCCCCTTTTTTATTTTTATAAGGGTGATTGGAATGAAATTGATACATATTGTCAACCTGACAGTAGCAGCACTTATCATATTCGGCTGCTACATGATCAGCGTAAAAAAAGCCAGGCAGCAGACCATACAGAAATCACTGGGACGTGTTCTGCTGTTTTCCGGTTTTGGTGTCATCGCCTATACACTGGCGATGATCTTTTCGTCACGTCTGCTTGCCGATATCGGCTACAGCGCATACCATATCATACTTGTGGCTATGGTACTGGCACTTGCTTCCTTTGTAAGCGAATATACAGGTGTCAGGACTCTTTTCAGCAAAGAATTGTACGTGGTCGGCGTTCTTTCGCTGGCTGACGTTGTGATCCTGGCGCTGAACCCATTCCTGCACTGTGTGTTCAGAGTAGCAAAAACCGATGATATCATCGGACATACCTATTATTATATATCACGGAGAGAAACGCTGTACATTTACCATTTTTCACTTGCGTACCTTATAATGGCGCTGGCAGTCATCATGCTGATAAAGAAGATACTGCGCTCACCGAAGATATACAAGCTGAAATATGCGATAATACTGCTTATAATTATAGCAGTAATGGCAGGTCATGCTTTCTATGTCACCATGGATTCGACATTTGACTATTCCATTATTTTCTATGCGGCTGTTGCAGCGGCACTGTTCTATTTCTCCATAATCTACGTCCCGAGAGGCCTTATGGAAAAGCTTATGTTTTTCACCGTCGCCAATATGAAGGATGGTATAATATGTGTGGATATAGACGGAAAAGTTGCCCATTACAACAAGACTGCAAAGGAGTATTGCTGTGCCACTGATGACGGCAGCGATGTTTCGGAATATATCACGGAGTGGTTTGCGAATAATCCCGAAGCACTGACGAATGACGAGCTTACATGGAAGGAGACACGCAATATAAACGGCGAAAAATGCCGCTTTATCAATGACTATAAGCGTATCTGCGACAGCGATGGGAAATATGTGGGCTGCTTCTTCATTTACCATGACCGCACCAAGGAATACAAGCGGCTTGCCGAAGAGAAATACCGCTCATCACATGACTCGCTGACGGGGCTTTACAATAAGGAACATTTCTGCAAGAAGGCCTCAAAGCTTATAAAGGAAAATCCCGGTACGTCCTACGTTATTGTCTGTACGGATGTCAAAAGCTTCAAGATAATCAATGAGATATTCGGCGTGCACCGTGGAGATGATCTTCTGCTGTGTATGGCAGGGGATGTGAATTCCCTCGCAGCTGAGGATGAATATGTCTGCGGCAGACTTACCGGCGACCGTTTTGCTGTCTGTATGAATAAGGATCATTACAGCGAGGAGGCGCTTCTCGGCATAGCATCAAAGTTCGGCAATTTCTTCGGAGAAGATGTTTTTAAGGTCCAGATGCATTTCGGTGTCTATGAAGTCAAGGACCGTGAACTCAGCGTATCCGTTATGTGCGACAGGGCGAATTTCGCTATCCATACCATCAAGGACAGCTACCAGAGCGTAGTTGCATATTATAATGAGAAGCTGCGTGACAGCTTCCTCAGCGAACAGAAGATGATAAGCGAATTTGAAGCGGCTTTAGGCAGCGGACAGTTCATCGCCTACATCCAGCCCCAGATAAGCGCCGAAGGCCATATCCGTGGAGGTGAGGCCCTCGTCAGATGGCTGCACCCCAGCGAAGGCATGGTCTCACCGGGCAAATTCATCGGGACCTTCGAGACTACAGGCCTTATAAGCAGACTTGACAGCTATATGTGGGAACTTGCCTGCATACAGCTCTGTAAATGGCGCAGCAAAGGCCTTACCGATAACTACCTGTCCGTGAATATCTCCAAGAAGGATTTCTTCCTTATGGATGTTTACGGTACGCTGACTTCACTTATCGAGAAGTACAGCCTTGACCCGAAATGTCTTCACCTTGAGATAACCGAGACTGCTATAATGAATATTCCCGAAGAACAGCAGCATCTCATAAGTCAGCTCAGGAATTACGGATTCATCGTCGAGATAGACGATTTCGGCAGCGGCTATTCTTCGCTGAATACGCTGAAAGACCTGTATGTTGACGTGTTGAAGATAGACATGGGATTCCTTGAAAAAACAGAGAATACCGAGCGCAGTATGAAGATCCTCAGAATGATAATAGAGCTTGCGAAGTCTCTCAACATGGCTGTGATAACAGAAGGCGTTGAGACAGGCGAACAGGTGAGATTCCTGAGAGAATGCGGCTGTGATGTATTCCAGGGCTATTTCTTTGCAAAGCCTATGGAGATAGCTGACTTCGAGAAGAAATATCTCAGTTTATATAAATGATCATGATACAGAACATAAAATGTTCCGCTGCCTCAGCGGAATGATATAGACAGAAAGAAAAAAGACTATATGGTGGGAGGCTATATGAGCTTACTTAAAAAATGCTGTGTTTTTTCAGCCGTATCTGTTATGGCGGCAGCGAGCGTCTGTTCCTGTTCAGATAAGCACAACATTAAAAAAGCAGAAAAAAACCTTCAGGATTTCGTACCAATTACCGAGATCTTTGAAGACAGCAAAAATTATTATCTGATAGTCAAGGATATCGACGATCAGTACTGGAAGCTGCTTGCTAAGGGCGCAGCTTTATCAGGAAATGAACTTGAAGTAAATATATATATGAGCGGATCATCCGATGAAACGGAGATAGATCAGCAGATAGCGCTGGCGGAAAAAGCCGTGGCAAGCGGCGCTGACGGCATAATCATCGCTCCCGATGACGCCGTGAAGCTCTCTGACTGCGTTACAAAGATCCATGAAGCGGGGATACCCGTGGTGCTGGCGGATACTATCGTCAACTGCCATGACTACGATGTCTGTTTCATGACGGATAATATGATCGCAGGCAGAGAAGCCGCAAAGGAACTCCTCAAGGATATGCATAATAACGGCGTAAGCGAGGATGAGACCTCCTATGCAGCTATCATGTCAGGCGCTATAACCGTACCTACCCTTAATGAAAGAGTAGCGGGATTCTGCGGATACTGGGCTGAACACGCCCCCGAAAAATGGAAGCTTCTGGACGATATCACAAAGAGCAATGCCTACGAGGACGCTCTTTCCAATGTTGAAGATGTACTGGATAAGAATAAAAATATCAAGGGCATTTTCGCTGTAAATTATTTCACAGCAGCAGGTTCGGCGGCCGTTATGCAGAAAAAGAAAATGACGGACGTTTCACTGGTGTGCTTCGATTTTTCGGAAGAGATCAGCGAATTTATGCGTGATCCCGACTATACTGTGTCGACTATACTTCAGAAGACCTATGATATGGGCTATCTGGCAGTGAAAGCCTGTGACAGCATCAGCAACGGCGAAACTCCGGAGCGCAAGTATGTGGATACGGGCATAGTCGTTCTTGACCCTGAAACACGCAATACGCCTCAGGTCCAGGAAATAATCGCTCAATACTAAGGGGGATATATGAAAAAACAGGAAATATCCGATATTGTAAAAAACAGTGAAGATAAATTCTCATATCAGAATCTCATAATCGCCTTTATAGTAGTATGCCTTCTCGGACTTGCAGCGATAACAACGGTCTTCAATAACCGGATTGAAAAGCACGATAAGGAACTGACCTTTGAGATATGCACTCTTATATCGGAAAAGCTTGACAGTTCCATAAAATATATGTCTGATTCCGTAAAGGGATGTGCTGCAATGCTTGCAGGTACGCCTATCAAGGATCAGCCTGATATAATGTACGATAACTTCAAAAGGGGCAGCAATCAGAGCAATATGATAAGTGTAGGACTTATCACAACTGATGGTGTCATCTACGCTGACGAAAGCGAAAAGGAAGAATTCGAGAAATGGGACCTTATCAAAGAAGCCGAAAGCGAAGAGAGAATGAACAGATCCAACGGAGTTCTCATCTCTACTCCCTATCGTTCGGGACTGAACGGCGAAATGGTATTTACCATATTCTCGGGAGTCTACCTCAAGAAAGAAAAGGTTGCGACTATATTCATGACATTCTCACTTGCCGAGATACAGGAAATGGCAAACACCAAATCCATGGGCGACGAGACCGAGATATGGCTCATGAACCGCTCCTCCGACAACTTCATAAGATGTTCCGGCCCTGACAGTGTTATCGGCGGATGGTCCAATTTCAAGCTGTTCAAGGACGGCATCAAGAATAAGCAGGATTACAGCAAATGGGAGAAATCGCTCCGCAGCGGTGAAGAATTCGCAGCTGTGAATTATACTCTCGATTCTGTGGATTATACTCAGGTGTTCAAGCGCATTGATTATATGCCGGGATGGAACGTTGTGGTAAGAATGCCCAGCCATTCTCTTACAAGCACCATGAAGCCCATACTCATTTCCATCATAGTGTTTGCCCTTGTTATAATTCTGATCGCTCTTGCTATGATATGGTTCTTACATAAGAGAGAATCCGAGGAAAAGGAAGTGTTCGAGAGACTTTCCACCTACGACCCTCTCACCCATATCATGAACCGCCGTGCATTCGATGCAAGAGCGCAGAAACTGCTGGAAAAGCCCAAACAGGAGAAATACACCTTCATGTTTGTGGATATAGATTTCTTCAAACAGGTAAATGACCGCTACGGCCATGAGGCAGGAGACAGACTTCTGAAGGAGTTCTCCATCGCTCTCAGGAATACTTTCGGCAGATGCGGACTTACAGCCCGTTACGGCGGCGACGAGTTCGTAGTGCTTATCAAGGGCAAGACCCGATCCGAGGTCAACAAAATGGTTGACGAGCTGAGATATACTCTCGGCAGAATAATAATAGACGATCCGCAGTCTACCGAGGAAGAACGTTTCCACGTTCATTTCAGTGCGGGAATTGCGGTATACCCCGATGATGCAAGATCTTTTGCACAGCTTCTCAGATGTGCCGATGATGCACTCTACAAGGTAAAGGAAGCAGGAAGAAACGGCTATCGCTGGTTCGGCGAATAAGCATAGAATAAATTTACGGAGGTGAAAAAATGAAATACATATGTGATGTATGCGGATATGAATACGACGAAGAGCTGGGCGATCCTGATAACGGCATTGCTCCCGGCACAAAGTTTGAAGATCTTCCCGATGACTATGTCTGTCCTCTCTGCGGAGTCGGCAAGGATTCATTCTCAGCACAGTGACATAAAAACAGCCCCTGAGCGCTCACAGGCCTCTCAGGGGCGTTTGTTTTATTTATGCTGCTGCAAAGCACAGAAGATCCCAGTATGTGTGCAGGATCACAGGCACGATGATGCTGCGGCTCTTGGCAAAAGTCAGGCTGAAAATCAAACTCAGCACTATCAGCTGAAGGAATGCAAAGCTTGCCATATAAGTTGTGAACACACCCTCGCGCAGCCAGATAGGGAAGTGTATCATCAGAAACATCAATGCATTACCGGCATATGCTATCCATTGGCTGTGTTTTTTCAGAGCTGTATTCAGAAGCACTCCACGGAACACCGTTTCTTCGGTGATACCGATAAAAACAGCGATAAGGATATCAATTGCATGAAAGGACGGACTTATACTGAGCCTTCCGTTCTGATAATAGTTACGTATCAGCAGAAAAGCCGAAAAGAGCAGAATGAAAATATACATGGGAATGTAAGTGAAAGCTTTTTTCATATCTCCTGCGATCTCGCTTTTGTTGAGATACATGGAATCGCCGTACTTCCTGATAATCAGAAAAGCAGGAATGAACCAGAACAGCGTTTTCAGCACTATCTCCATGATGATCTCGATGGAAATATGAGTCAGATGGGGTTCCAGCAGCGGTACGAATACACATTCCGCAAACGCCCATACCGCATACAGAATAAGGTAGAATATCAAAGCTGTGGTCCGTGTTTTTTTGTATTGCTCCATATGTTGTTCCTCCTGAATAACAGAAACGCCACAGTATTTCCGGATGTATCAGAAATAATATGGCTTGATGCTTCTGTATAAGTGTATGTTATCTTTACTTTTTGTTCTTGCTGTAGATAATGGCAAGACCCTTGATGAGTAGATTGCTGTCTGCAACGATCTTCTTTTTGCAGAGCGGAACTACCAGCTCGGAAAGACCGCCTGTAGCAACGGCAGTACACTTTTCACCCAGTTCTTCCTCGATGCGCTCGATGATACCGTCAAGAGCGCAGGCGTTCGAGTAAAGCAGACCGCTCTTTATGCAGTCGATGGTATTGGTGCCGATGATATTTTTCGGAGCCTCAAAGTTGACCTTTGGAAGCTGAGCGGTACGTGCGATGAGAGCGTCAGCGGCTACACCCATGCCTGTCATGATGAGACCGCCACGGTAGTTCTTGTTCTTGTCCACAACTGAAACAGTGGTAGCTGTGCCCATATCGATGATGATAAGCGGAACAGGGTACTGGTTGATAGCAGCAACAGCGTCTACAGCCTGATCGCTTCCCAGCTGAGCGGGATTGTCGATGAGGATGTTGAGCCCTGTTTTTACTCCGGGGCCTGCGATCATAACATCAACTCCGAACAGCTTGCGGATAGCTTCCTTGACTGTTGTGGTGACAGAAGGAACGACGGATGACATTATAGCGTCGTCGATATCCTCAGGGATGAAGTTGTGCATCTCCAGTATAGTATGTATCATTACAGCGTATTCTGCGGCAGTTGCGTTTTGGTTGGTGGATATTCTCTCGAAGAGAACAATATTGTCGTTATCGTCCACGCAGCCGAAAACTATATTGGTGTTGCCAATATCTACAGCTAAAAGCATATTTTTTACCTCCGTACAGATCTTTTATCAGGTGTTATTGATATCATCTATTGTAGATGAGCGTGACTCTAAAGCCGGGTTCATGCTGTCGTTTGCAGCACTGTCAAGCTTTGAAAGTGCAAAAACGATAACAGCGATAATAACTCCAAGGATGAGTACAGCTTTGATAATATCTTTAAGATGCATGGATATCACTCCTTTCAGGTTATGATTTACGAAATTGCGCTGAATATATTATAGCACATTATTCACAAAAAATCAATATTTATCTGCGGAGGCTTTCTCTCTGGGAATATTATATCATTTCAATTATTAAAAAGTCCTTAAATAACTTGACTTTTTGCCCGGTATGAAGTAGAATATTTGTAAAGTGTATCGCATTTGAGAGGTTACTATGAATTACAGGATAATAGACAAGGAGAAATACTACAGAAAAGGTGTTTACCGCCATTTTACCGAGGACTGCAAATGCTCGGTATCAATGACAGCGAGGATAGACGTGACCGCACTTGCAGAATGGTCGAAGAAAAACGGGAAGAAGTTTTACCTCTGCTTCCTGTACATTCTCTCTAAGGTGCTCAATTCCCGTGATGATTACAGGATGGCCTATCTGTGGCAGTCGGATGAGCTTATCTGCTACGATGTGATAAATCCCACACAGTACATCTTCCATGAAGACACTGAGACCTGCACGCCTGTTTATACAGTATACAGTGAAGACTTTGATGAGTTTTACGCAAACGCTCTTGCCGATGTGGAAAAGGCAAAGGAAACACGGGAGTATCTGCTTGACTCGGAGGATCACCCCAACTGGTTCGATGCGTCGTTCATATCATGGCTTTCCTATGATTCGCTGAATGTGGAGCTTCCTGACGGATATCTCTATTTTCTGCCCATCGTCAACTGGGGAAAATACCGTGAGGAGAACGGCAGACTGATGATGCCCGTGACGGTGAGAATGAATCATGCCGTTGCTGACGGATACCTGATAGCTAATGTGTACCGTCTGCTGGAGAAAGAAATAAATACATTTTGTAAATAATATACACGGAGGATAACTATGCTTACAGGAAAAACAGTTCTGCTTGGAGTTTCAAGTTCCATTGCAGCTTATAAGATATGCAACCTTGCAAGAATGCTCACAAAGCTGGGGGCTGATGTTCATGTGGCTATGACGCCTAATGCCATGAATTTCGTTCATCCGCTGACATTCGAGACGCTCACTCAGCACAAGTGCCTGATAGACACATTTGACCGCAATTTCGAGTACAGCGTCGAGCACGTTTCAATCGCAAAGAAAGCGGATGTAGCAGTAATTGCTCCTGCAACTGCGAACGTTATCGGCAAGATAGCTAACGGCATTGCAGACGATATGCTGACTACCACAGTCATGGCTTGTACCTGCAAGAAGATAATCGCTCCTTCAATGAACCATAATATGTTCCATAATCCCATAGTTCAGGATAATCTGGAAAAGCTGAAGAAGTTCGGCTATGAGATAATCGAGCCTGTCAAGGGAATGCTTGCAAACCGTGATATCGGTGACGGAAAGCTTCCCGATGAGGAAACTCTCCTTGAATATATCGTCCGTGAGATAGCCTTTGAAAAGGACATGGCAGGCAGGAAGCTGCTCGTTACAGCAGGCGCTACCCGTGAAAGCATCGACCCTGTTCGCTTCATCACCAATCATTCAAGCGGAAAAATGGGCTATGCTATTGCAAGAGCGGCAATGCTGAGAGGTGCGGATGTTACCGTAGTTGCGGCGCATACGGACGTTGAGCCGCCTATGTTCGTGAATGTTGTGCCTGTTCAGTCGGCAGAGGATATGTTCAACGCAGTTACCGAGCGTTCGGACGATATGGATATCATCATCAAAGCCGCAGCTGTTGCGGATTATACTCCCGTTACCACAGCTGACAGCAAGATCAAGAAGTCCGACGGCGACATGAAGATAGAACTGAAGCGCACAAAGGACATCCTCAAGCATCTCGGACAGAACCGCCGTGAGGGACAGTTCATCTGCGGCTTCTCCATGGAGACCGACAATGTCATCGAAAATTCGAGAAAGAAGCTGGCTTCAAAGAATGTTGACATGATATGCGCAAATTCACTCCGCACATCAGGTGCAGGCTTCGGAACAGACACAAATGTCATCACTATGATAACCGCTGACGGCGACGAAGAAATGGAGATAATGTCGAAGTTTGACGCCGCAAATGTAATACTCAGCAAGATACTTCAGCTATCAAAATAAAATTATTGATAAAATTAAAGACTCCCTGAGTATTCGGGGAGCCTTTTTTATTGAAATTACCGAAAATAGGCAAAAAGCGGAAAAAAATCCCTGATATTCCTTTTAATTTTTTAGGGTATGTGATATAATTAACAGATAGGGCGGAATTCTTGTCTGATTTCTGCCGTGTTAGACGTATATATAAGTGAACGCCTTCGGACAGCGGAGAGTTTCCGAAGTGATATGAGGGGAATGGGCAGCTGCCCATTTGAATTATTTATTAGATGAGGAGTTAATATGAAGACAAAAAAAATAGCAGCTTCTGTAATGTCAGCAGCACTCTGCCTGAGCTCGGTGATTCCGTATGCCGCATCAGCAGAAGCAGAATATAAACAGGTCATCGGTGCAGACGTAAAGAGCGGTTCTTCTGCTGCAATGGCGTATACACTCGGCGACGTTGACGGTGATGCAAGCGTTACTGCCAAGGACGCAACAGCTGTTCTGACTGAGTACGCAAAGACATCAGTAGGCAAGGAAGGTTCTTTCAGCGACAGGGCCAAGAAGTCCGCTGACGTTGACAGAAACGGAAAAATAGACGGTGTAGATGCTTCTACTATCCTTTCATTCTATGCATACAGCTCAGTGGGCGGCGAACTTGACCTCCCCGGATATCTGGAGCAGGTGAAAAACGGCGGTAGTTCGACTACCACCACTACAGCAGCTGCAACTACAACAACTACTACATCCACATCAACTACAGCAGCAACTTCGGCAACAACAAAAGCAACATCAGCTGCAACCACTACTACAACTGCCGCAGCCACAACAACCACCACAACAGCAGCTCCCGGAAAAATAAACAAGATCAGTCTGACCAAGACCACAATGGATCTTAACGTAGGACAGAAAGATATATCATACGTTACCATGGAGCCTGCCTCTGTTGCAGACAAGTCGGAAAAATGGGAGAGTTCCGACACTAAAGTTGCAATAGTTGATGGCTGGGGCAACGTTACAGCAGTAGGCCCGGGCGTATGCACAGTTACAGTAACGAGTGTCAATAATCCGACTATCAAGGCTGCGATCAAGGTAAATGTAAAAGATCCTAAGACCGTACAGGAGATAAAGCTGACCAAGTACGCAATGAACCTGACAATCGGTCAGAAGGATATCTCATATGTTACAATGCTTCCGACTACTGCAACCAATGTTGAAGAGATATGGACAACATCCGACCCAAAGGTAGCAACAGTAGACGGCTGGGGCAACGTAACAGCAGTAGGCGCAGGAACTTGCACAATTACAGTCACAAGCAAGCAGAATCAGAGCGTAAAGGCTGACATAAAGGTAACAGTCGGTGCGGCAAACGACGGCAAGACTGTACAGGAGATCAAATTATCCAAGACAGCAATGAATCTCAGTGTTGGACAGAAGGATATCTCATATGTTACAATGCTTCCGACTACTGCAACCAATGTTGAAGAGATATGGACAACCTCAGATGCGAAAGTTGCAACAGTAGACGGCTGGGGCAACGTAACAGCAGTAGGCGCAGGCACTTGCACGATCACCGTAACAAGCAAGCAGAATCAGGCTGTAAAGGCTGATATCAAGGTAACAGTCGGTGCGGCAAACGATGGAAAGACCGTACAGGAGATAAAGCTGACTAAGTACGCAATGAACCTGACAATCGGCCAGAAGGATATCTCATATGTTACAATGCTTCCGACTACTGCAACCAATGTTGACGAGATATGGACAACCTCAGAC
>Ga0129306_1001580_pt1 | contig 24782 bp, 20 predicted proteins | sample P827metagenome_FD_94438 | JGI IMG/M metagenome (GOLD analysis project Ga0129306, IMG submission 94438) | Capybara group fecal microbial communities from Wisconsin, USA - P827 metagenome | ecosystem: Host-associated > Mammals > Digestive system > Large intestine > Fecal | place: USA: Wisconsin... | reverse complement strand
TACGCCACGCTGATACAGGCGAGTTACGCGTTCCACATAATTAAGAATCTGGATATTGTTGTGCGCAAAGAAATGAATGTTATCATAGTATCCCGCTTCAAACGGGTCGTCATCGGGAAAAGCTATCTTGAAGAGTTCTCTTAATCCGAACGGCTTAACTACTGATTTTACATAGTATTTTGTGAGATAACATTCGACGCCATTTTTTTCAACCATTTCCTCTATCTCGCCACCCTCTAAAGCCTCGTTGAATGCTTCGGGCGACTCATATTCGTATCCTATCTCGTCTCCCAATATCCTTTCAATTTGAACATCAACCACACAACCGTTATCGCCCCATATAAGCCTTTCACCTTCATATATAGGCGCCCACGTAAGTCCTAATTCATACAAATACTTATAACAATCCTCTGAAAGAGTAAACTCCATAAACTTCTCATAGTTGACCTCTCCCCAATCAAACCCGATAGTTTCACTTGTATCCTCTTCCTCTGATTCGAGGCCTTGAGTTCTCATGCTTATGATCGTAAATATCTCTGCATAATTAACATCATCATACATGGGATGCCATATATCGTAACTAAAGCCTGTTGGTTGCATGACATTGCCGATTTTGGGCTGAAATTCCTCTGTGCCGAGATCATATGGCCATCTATTTTCATAAAAACACTCCAGGGATGTTTCGGGGTCATATTCAAGACTCTTGATTTCAAAATCGGGCTCATGCGCAAGATTCTCAATTATGGCTTTACAATGCTTTCTTATGGCAAGACTTAATGAATGTCTAAACCCATCATTTGTACCCTCCCAATCTTTGCCATATACATAGTTGTATATTGCGTTTTTATAAGGTTGAGCATCATTAAATTCCTTTATATCCTCTGTATCTTCCTTAAATACCTCTCCTGCTATGGACAACCCTCTGCCATCCAACTTTCCCTCTTGAAATTCAGTTGTCTGGCTTATAGAAATAGTATCAACGCTTCCCCTGGTTATAAGAGTTGAACACAAGGCGAACAATACGACAAATATCATAAAGCCTGCAAAAATGCCGACTTTCGCGCCTTCTTCTGCCTTTTCTTTGATGGTTGGCAATAATGCAACAACAATAGCTGCGGCGATACCTATAGGACCGCCCGCAGAACCGCCTGCAACTGTTCCCCCTGCTCCGCCTGCCGTTCCTGCACCTGCGCTTGCTGCTCCTGCGCCTCCTGCCGATGCTGTAGTCGTACCAGTACCAGTAGCCCCTGCTACCGTTGTTCCGCTTCCTGTTGTTCCTGCCTTTGTGGCTTCTGCGCCCGCTTTTGTGGCGGGAGTAGTTGTAGGGCTACTTTGAGGTATTGAGCCTGCCGTATCGGGGGATTTGAGATTTCCGGCTTCCTTTGATGTGGCTCCATTGCTTTTAGACGCATCTTTTGATAACGCGCCATTATCAACCTTGCCTGCATCCTTGGATGTGGCAGGCTTATTACCCCCGCCCGCTTGTGCACCGGGGATATTGCCTGCTTGTTGATTTTGGACTATGTTATTCATTTTTTGGGCAGCGTCATACGCGGATTTTGCGGTATTTTTAAGCCCACTCAGATCATCCTGTAGATCCTGCTCAGTCTGGGAGTATTCACTATTCATTGTTCACCGTTAACTTTCGGTCTCAACGTCTTCTACATCATGTTCATCTTGTTTTCTTGTCCGTTTTTTTCCGGACTTAATGCAGTATCTTTCGTCATTTGCCATACCCTCGCCCTCTATTGTAAATATCTCCGAAGTAGGATCGTCGTAAGGCGTAGCATTTCCGAAATATCCCATGTTTTCAACGGGAACAACCAGTTCCGAACCATCCCCAAGGTCACAAATAACCTCGGCTTTACCAACTCCAACAGTCTTAATCTCTGTTCCGAGAGTGTTCGGGTTAAGTCTTTGAACCTCGGCACTGACCTTTGCAAAACTTTCTGGGCTCATGGCGAGCGTGTCGCTATTGGTTTGACCAACACTGGTAAATCTGGATTCACCAGTATCATTATTAACAGACAGTGCCCCGACAATATTGTCTCCCTTCTTTACGGAATACAAAGTGTTTCCAGGAGTATTCTTGTCTTTGCCTCTGTTTGTAAATGACGTATCACTACTGTTAAGCTTATATGTATCCGCTGCATTGCCAAGTGAAGTATTTCCTAACTGTTTCAAAGAACCATATGTTATCGCATCGCCCTTTCCTATCGGGGCATTATTTCTAAACGCAAGACCGTTACCCAAATCATTTCCATTGGCAAGAACACTATTTGCGCCCAGTTTTCCTGTGAGATTCTGCGTTTTACCCTTATTATCTGTTCTACTGGCACTATACTCGATAGCAGAACGCATATTGCCATCTGCACCTGCAATCTTAGACATCTTTGCACTTTCAAGCTTGTAACCAGAATTTGCCATAAGATCTTGAACGCCTTTATGAAACTGACCATCCGTAAGAGCTCCAAGCGATTTTTGTGCATCCTCGTTGTACGGATTTCTCATTGCCTCTCCTATAAGGTGAGCAGCGCCATGCGCTCCCAGTTCTTTGTCCGTAAACTTTCTGCCGAGATCTGCTTGACTTGCGCCGAAATGAACAAGATCGTTGCTGACCTTACCACTTACCAGATCACCGACAGGCGCGGACATCTTATTGCCCATGTCATGCATAGCTTTATTGCCGGTTGCTGCACCAAGAGCTTTAAGTACACCACCTGCGGATTTACGCGTATAGTCAGCATTTCTTAAGCCACGCATAATGTTATTGCCCGCCATACCGAAAGATTGCCCAAGTGCTCCGTAGTTTGCGGCCACACTTATCCCCATACTTCGTAGCATACTGTCGAATTTTGTGCCAAAGCTGAGCATTTCCAATAAAAATAGAAACTCAAGGATGGTTATAGAATCGGTATTGCCTCCTTCTCCGAGGTTTTTACTTATACCTAAACATAATCCAAACCAAACCTGATTAAATATAAGTAAAGCAAACGACGAAAATAATACTCGCAAGTATGACTTAAATATCTGAGAAGTATCCTCTGATACAAGAGTGCAGGCAAATGCACTAAACAATAACAGAAAGACAACGGATGTGATATACCTTGAAATCAATTCAAGATATAATTTCAAAAACCGTTTCAATATAATGAAGAGAATAATCATCTCTACTGCTATGCATATAAGTCCTAACGCAGGTAAAGCGGTGGTCGCGATAAGTATGCCGAAAATCTTTACACCGCTTCCGTCTTGGGATGCCAAGCGGAAAAAACTGGCGGGATTGTCGGGGTTTGTAATATAGTCCTCAAGCCCGACCTGCATATCATTAAAAAATTCCAAAACTGTATTAACGATTATGCGATTATTCATGCAAATTCCGACTGCAATGGCATATCTGAATATCAGCTTTATTGGCGTATCTCTCGTATCACTGACTTTTGCAAGAAAAAACTTATATAACCCTAAAAAAAACAATATAGTAGAAACAAAAACGCCAAAGAATATACCAATGCTCTCAATATACCCTGCCCCATCGACAACACCACCAGTATGTCCCGCCAACACTTCTGGTACAGAATTGCCTTGATAGCCAAACACTTTTTCATTAAATGTATCTAACTGAGGTTTGAAAGGCGATGTCAAAAGATCGTATATGTTTTCCAGAACCGCGGCCTCAAACTCTTCCAAGCTCTGTGCAAGCGATGAAAAGATTTCATCAGTTATATTTTCTTCGACATTAAACTTTTCCCCTAACCATGCAAGTATGGGGTGTCTATCAGAAAAATCATCATATCGTATTCCGGGAAACAGCGCGTTACCGATAAATACTACAAGAATTGATATTATCAGTATCTTCTTCCACTTAGGCAGACTGTTATAGTAATTCTGTATCATAGTATCCTCCATATATATAATGCTATATTATGCCTTTACGATATATTATATGTATTTATACGAATTATTGCAAACAAAAAGAGCCCCGATTTCTCAGGGCTCTCTGTTATAAAGCCTTTGTGAGGTATCTGCCTACTTTACGAGCACGTTGGTGTAGTCGTAGTTTGCAATCTCATTACTGCCCCCCTGCGCCTGCGCCAAGGAGTTCGCCGATAGTGTCCTGGAGAACCGTCATATTTGCAAGCTTAACGAGAACATATCCAATGCAACATCCGATAAAGATTTTTTTCTCGATATCGAACTTCTTGGGGTCACGTGTAAATGCAAGCGCGATGCCGGACATAACCAAACCTATCGGGAAAACCTTTTCCCCGAGGGCTATAAGTTTGCCCTTGGTTGTATCTGCTGCCTGATTGGCGAGATCAAAAGCATTTGAGCAGTATACATGGCAATAACCTGCATATACTGTTGCAATGATTCCACACGCCTTTCCTACAATGTTGTCGCCTATAGCCTTTAATCTGTTCATTTTCTTACCTCCCAATGCTATATACTGCTATTTCGTGGCATAAACTAACGCCATCATCAAACGATAATGGCGTCAATTCTAAATATATACTATGGTTATAGTATCATATTATAGTATAGTTGTAAAGCAAAAAAATTATCCAAACATAGCAAGCGCAGCATCCATGTCTGCCATATCATTTTCGCTTATCACCACATCCTCAACGTCAGCTTGTTTAGTCTTGGCGTTGGTAGACCCTTTTCTCCTACGTTTTCCCTCGGGGAGAGCTGATATATCAGTATCCGCAAGCCCTGTATTCTGCGCGGGAGCACCTGTGTTAAGTGTCATCTGCATCTCGGCGAATCTTAGGATCTTGAACAACTGCGTTTTATCAACGTTTTTGATGTCGATCTGATATCTGGCAAGGAAATCATGCACCAACAGGCAAACGAACCTCGTCTTTGTATGCCCGCATAAGGTCAGAAAATCTGCCGTTTCCGACTGATAGGGATTGTTGCGATCCAGATACAGTGTCTTGTTATCGTAATCGTATGATGTCTTGTACTTCTTGCCCTTTTCAAACGGCATAACACCACCCCCTCTTACTTAAGGCAGGCCGCGTAAGCCTTGGCATTTGCGTTGACATCACCAATTATCTCTGAGCGGGCAATCTTGGTACTACCGTTGATACACTCCTTGAACAGGAGAGCTCCGCCACCAAAGAACACTATCGGATACAGCGATACCTTAACCTTATTCTGTATGCACTCATTGATGATCGTATCGAAATGAAGTGATGCATCTGTCCTTATGAGATCCTTAACATCCTCAGAGAGCACGGTTTCGTCTCCTCTACCCTGCAATACCGCCTCAATATGGCTTTCATCGGGCATGAAGCCGTACTGTCTCTGAACATCTGCGCATATCTGACTGTACATCACTCTCGTACCAAGCTCCAAAGAGAAGCAACGGTTGACTTCCGGTATACCATTGACGATAGGGATAACATCGACCGTACCGCCACCGATCCCGAGAATGTAGTACTGCTGAGTCTTAACAATTTCACTCTGCGGATTCTTGTATACAGCAACAAAATCCTGCGGGAAGAGTTCTACCTTATCTACAAAGAAACTAAACGAGTAGTTTCTATAAGTAAACTTAACTTCCTTGTTGCGCAGTTTGCTGTCGTAATACGCTACAGTCTTCTCTGCGTATTTATAGTGTCCGGGCGGTAACCCGATCCCGAGCTTGATATGATCGAACTTATCAAGTTCCACCTGTGTACTGGACTGGCTTGATTCTGCGGATTCCTTTGCAAGATATAACAGTTCCTCTGCTATACCGAACAGTGTAAGGATCAGGCACTGGTCGTTCTGTGTCTTATCTACCACATAAGGCATTCTCTCGGAGATGTCCGGGACATAGTACGCACCCTCGTAAGCGAGTATCTTGGTTGCCAGATCCGGTTTTGAATTATACTTACTGTATCCGCTCACGATGGTACAGTGTTGGGTTTTGGTGTCTGAGTTTCCTACATCAACACCGATCTTAACTACTGACATATGATATCTCCTTTCATGGATATGATTACTTGTTTTACGATATCATATATCTTTAGATATAGCAAGCCTTTTTATTATAAAATTTCTATTATTTACATTATATCGATTGTTATTTACTGTAAAACACGTTCACAGTGAACAAGAGACCGATTTCTCGATCTCTTGTTGTCCTACATCTTATTTATTATTTCCTCTGCACGAAGCGGTGGTATCTCATTTGCCACCTTGTCACTTTCTGTGTCCTTGACTGTAGACTTGGTTATGACCCTCTCCTGTGGTTCATAATACTTATTCTTTATAGTCTCTATCACATAGCCGACAAAGTTATCGGGGGATTTGCCTTTTGCATACTCAATGGCTCTTATTGCCTCGGTGAGATTATACTCGGCAACAGCCCCTATCTTTCTGATCTCAGCGGTCTTAAGCTTGATACTGTCATCCAGTCGGTCTCGGAGAGCGTCAATAAAATCATCCTCACTATCAAACCGTACATCCTCTACATCCGCCCCGCTCTCACCGTAAGCAATCTGATTGAATTTACTGTCAAGCTTAACAAAAAATCTGATACCGACAGTTAACCCACCTTTACCGCTTTTTATGCGCTCATATTCTAAATTCATGCCGGTATCTTTCTCATTTATCTCCTTAACGGCAGGAGCAAGACATCGCCTGTTGAATTGTCCGTACGTCTCGTACATCTTTTCATCTGCTCTGGATACTGCCAAATCGTAGTCCGGTTCCCCCTTTTTGCCTGTTTCGGTAAGTGTACGCTTGATCTTCTTGGATTCACCGTTTACAACCCCCATCTGTAACTTAAGCTGCGAGAGGTTGGTTTCTATACAGAACACGTCACTATCGCGCTTCTCCATGTTTTTAGGATAATACGCCATAGACTTCATTAGTTCAAACAACCTAAGACTGTATACGGAGTCAAACGACAACATAGTCTTAAGACTAAGTTCGGTAAACTGTCCCTGGAAATCCTTAAGATACTTTTTCATCTCCGGAGCAAATCTGACACTGAACTCTCCGTTCTTACACTCCGCCTTGGTGATCAAAGGCACATACATAAACTCTTTTTTCTCGGGATTGGAGAATCCTATCGTTCTGCCACCCTCGGTCATACGCTTACCGATGGTATCGAGGTAATCATAGAATCCATTGCCCTTAAAATTGAATATTCGGCGCAAGGTTTCCACTTTTACGGAACAAATGATACTCCCCTCCAGGTCTTCATGTGCAGTTTGGATTCTGGAAAGTATAACTGCCAATGTGCGGTTTTCTACGAGAGTTGACTTGTAGACTGAACTGATAAGAAAGTTAGATTTTTGATAGTTGTCTTTATCCTTGCTTATTACTCGGGTTTCCTCTGCTATCTCCGGCATCTGATCTCCTTTACCATAAACGTGCATTTGGTTACCATAATCTGCCACAACTTAGATTTATTGTATCGACATCAAATCCGTCTGTCAATCATTATTTACCAATTTTGTACAAAACTTTATCCCATGAACCTGCGTCTCATCACATCCCTTATTTTACCAGAAACATACATAAGTAACTCCAAAATCTACATATTTTTACCATAAAAGTACATATCTTTTACCATAAAAGTACATTTCTTAATTCTGTTCACCTATAAACATACACAACTTCTCCTACAAACATACACAACTTTATCAGCATCACTTACCATAAACGTACACGACTTACCCAAAAACATACATAACCTCCATATCTCCTAAATACATACATAACCTCTCCTATAAACATACACAACTTCCGCAGGCGAGTTTACCAAAAATGTACATAAGTTTTATCTATAAACATACACAACTTTCACCACACATATACATAACCTTACCTAAAAACATACATAACTTTTACCTATAAACATACACAACTAAACACAAGATTTTCAGTATTTATGCGTCATTGCGACCGTCCTAAAACAAATATAATATAACTTAACTGTTGTTAATAAATATAAATTATGTTAAAGAACCTATCGGGGAAGAATATGTATATCTATATACAGGGTTGTGATTCTGGATCTCAGCTATGTGTTGCCACAGTTGCGATATGTTTTTACCATAAAAATACATATCTAAAATAGATTTACTATATATAGATGTGATTTATTCTTGTGTTCTACCTTATATAGTGCGCACAGTTTTAGTTGTGTACTTTTATGGTAAAAATCGGATATCTTATCATGTTTGTTAACCCCTTGAATTACCAGAAAAGGCCATAACTACGCTGTTTGTACAACATTTTGTTGTCTGACGGGAAGCGTTCATACAACTTGCTGCTTGGAGTATTAAGTTATGCCTTTTTATGGTAAAAATATATCTGTTTATTGTATAGTTATGTCTTATTTTGGTAAACAAGAAGAGTGCCGACATTACGCCGACACTCCTGCTTGCTACCCACCCAAAATGATTTATGCGTTATTCCGCGGATTGTTCGATAATTGAGCGAGAGTTATTAAAGCGGTCTTCCTCTATGCGATACCAGGCGGGATTTGATTGCTTGTCTCGCGCTTCCTTCGCCTCTGCTCTTGAGTTGTAAAGCCCCATATACACTTGTCCTTGCCAATAAGGACGTATATCGGTCTATCTATCAAAACATCGCCTCCAACTTGGCTATAGCTTTCTTAAGCTCGTTGATTTTTGACTTAAACTCCTTTGTTGCGGATGATTTTTTGAAACTGTTCTGGTAACCGCTGATAGTCTCTATACAGCTATCAAGTCCCCTAAAGTATGATGCATCTGACTCCGGTGATGCAAAGAATGATTCATCCACAACTTCCTTAACCTCTTTGCCTGCACCTTTTTGTACCACGAACCCCGATAGCGTAGAATCGTCCACAGGCTTTGGCATGGCGGTAAAGTCATCATCTGATCTAGTTACTTCGCCGATACTATCCTCTTGAATCACGGCAGAATCAGTTGTTTTACTTTGCCTTGCGTCATATTCTTTCTTTCTGATCGTATTGTTGATAAGCTGTTCTATGCGCGTTCTGGATAAGGTCACATCATCTAAATCTATATCTTCCTCGTCCTGCCCTTTCTCCTTTGCTTCAAGAGCGATTATCTCCTTATATAGTGCATACTGTTCGCTTTTGGTAAGCATAGAGGCTTCTCTAAAACATGAGTATGGGGCATTTGGTCTGTTAGTATACTCCTGGAGCTCCGGTATAAGTTTAAGCAAAGACTCATATCTGTAGACCGCACTCTCAGATATATTGAAGTATTCTGCTACCTTCTTTCTTGTCTCTCCCTTAAACTTTTCATGCTTAAGAATCTGTTTATACATATTTATGGCTTTAGCTGTTTCTAAGGGCGTTATACGCCTTGCGGCCATATTGGAACTTATAAGTCTTTTATTCTTGTCATTTTCAGAATCTATATCTGATGATATATAGCAAGGAATGATAGACTCATTAAGCTGACGCATTGCTGCATACCGTCTGTGTCCCGATATTATTTCATATCTACCATCTGATTTCTCTATAACCTCAATAGGAGTCGTAAACCCCTCGTCCTTAATTATGGTTGCGAGATAATCAATATCATTTACATTGAAAATGTTTTTGTTTTCCGGGTTCGGATCGATCAGATCCATCTGTATCATTTCAAGTCTAAACCTTGGCTCTTCTGCTTTCTTCTTCATATCTACCCACCTTACTTGAGACTGTATTGTAACGACAGTAGGTATTTTACCATAAAAAACATTGCATATAAATCAAAAATACTTAACACAATATAACAATATGCCAATAAAATAATATAAAAACAATATATTGTGTAACCCACATATTTTTACAATATAACACGGATATAATGTAATAATGGAATAATGATACAATATAGCAATGTAGCAATAAAACAACAAAACAATAATATAATATGGCAATAAAGCGATATAGCAAGATAGCAATATGCCAATATAATCATATTGCATTATTGCATGAAATATGATATAATATCAAATAAGCGTAATAAAATTATATTGTGTTATTATATTATTGTAAAATTATTATATTGCAAAAGAGAAGAGGAGAAGAGTTATGGGAAAGGTATATCTTATTGCCAACCAAAAGGGCGGTATAGGCAAAACTACAACCGCAACCTTGATGGCGCAGATCTTAAACTCAAAAGGACACAAAACCCTTTTAATCGACGCTGATATGCAGAGGAACGCCACAGATACATACCGAGCAGAATATGAGGGCGTGGCTACAATGTATGACGTTTTGTTTGAGGGTAAGCCTATCAAGGATGCCATACAACATACAAAAATAGGAGATATCGTTGCCTCGGATCCTCTCCTTAGAGAAGCGGAAATGAAACTCGGCACAGATATGAGTCTCGTGGGCGTGTTGAGCAAGCAGCTTAAGACGTTAGATGAATATGAGTACGTCATCATCGATACCGCACCGTCGCTCGGAAATTTACTGTTTGCCTGCATAAGGGCTGCTGATTCAATTATCATTCCTACAACCACAGACAGATACGCTCTCCAAGGATTATCGGATCTGGCTCAGACCATCCAAAAAGTCGAAGACACTTTCGGGAAAGCTACTCCGATAGATGGAATACTTATAATCAAGTACTCCGGCAGAGCGAACCTTGCAAAAGATATGGTGAGTGTTTTGGATGATTTTGCAAAATCCCTTAACACCAAGCTGTATAAAACAAAGGTAAGAGAAGCGTTTAAGCTTAGAGAATCACAGACAGTAAGGGAGTCGTTGCTGGAATATGCTCCGTTTTCCACCCCGGCTCTCGACTATAAAGACTGGGTATCCCAGGAAATTCTTATGGAGGACTAATTATGGCTGAGAGAAAATCGAGTTTCATAGGCGCAAACAACGATCTGATCACGAGACCGGCTATTTCCACGCCAAAACAGACAGAAGATACAAGAAAGGTCGAATTAGGGATAGCAGAGATACAGACTGAGCCGGTCAAAGAAGCTCCAAAGCCCGATAAACAGGCAAAGAAGAGAGGTAGACCATCCAAACCGTCTATTACAATGTCAATAACGATAGAAGAGGGACTGACTGATGTGGTCGAAGCTGCTGCGAGCCTGTTTTATAAAGGCAACAGATCGGCGTATATCAACTCTCTGATAGAGAAAGACAGACAGGAAAATATGGACACTTACAACGGTTTTATAGCCCTCAAGGGCAGAAAGTGACCATAGAAGTCAATTATACACAGGCATAAAATAAGCCCCAAACCAATCGGTCTGGGGCTTAAGTTTACTTGATAATCGGCATATCGAATCTCTCGATACCGTTCATGCAACACTGAGCAAGTACCTCAGACTTCTGCATAAGCGAAATATCGGAGAGACCGAGACTGTTTACGAGGTCAAAGAGTCTTAAATAGATATCAACTCCTGTACACTGGAAACCCTTATCGTTATCCAGATCCTCATAAGCGTTGCGGAGAGGCTTTTCCGCTATCTGCATCTTCTTACCGATATTGTAGAGGCAGTCGGCGGGGTTGAGAATTTTTATATTCTCAAGCGCATCTAACTTTGCCTCAAAATCGGAGAATGATGTAAATATCTGCTTTATATTCTCTCCGAATTTCTGTATCGATGCATCCCCAGTGTGGTTCATCTTGATCGGAAATCCGATCATATATTTCACGCCACCCGCCTTTACAAAAGGATAGATGGTGGCGGCCTGTGAACCTACGTTAGATGAAGCAATTGACACATACGCCTCAATCTCGCTCTTCACGCCAACCTTGTTGAAAGCGGACTCCAGATTTGCCGAAATTTCACTATCGAAGAAAGAGAAATCAGCGGTCATGTACTCATAATCGACCGTAGCATTCTCCATCTGCACGAACTCAGCAGTATTCTGGATCTCTTCCAATGCTGTTTCCAACAGCCCCGAATAAGGGACGTAGGTGTAGTCAGAAGACAGGTTTGCCCTAACTTCCTCGTCAAACACAAGTATCTGCGAGACGTTGGAGCCAGTGGCGTAAGCTGCGAGCGTGTTAAGAATGCTCGCTTTGTCGGTAGGATATACCTCCCGATAATTCCTGCTGTCCTTTAAGCCTGTGAGGACGGAGCAATCTGCGCCCAAACGCTTAAAGCACTGGCCATATGCTGTATCGGCTACAGGATAAGTTACCGGCTTACCGTTTATAATGATCTGAACGGACAGTTTAGTGCCATTCATTTCTTCGACAACAGTATCCGGTGATACCTCGGGATCGTAGTTTCCATTTGTGTCCATAACCTGCTGAACACAAATGGGGTTATCTTCGAGCCCGATGTAGGATGTTGCACTCGTTAACATTTCTACCCAGTTGTAACGGGCTTCCATGTCGCCGATAAATGCTTTTACATCCTCGAATGCATTGAATTTGCGGATTTCACCGCTTTTAAGTAATCTTGCCATTTTACTTTCCTCCTTAGTTTGTGGCTTTATTGCACAAAAAAAGAGTCGTAACCCTTTAGCTATTAGAGTTAAAACTCTTGAGAAAATAAAAAGTTGCCCCCAAAAATGAGGACAACCTATTTGTGCAATAATACATTAGTTCATTTTAACTACAGATATATTGTATCAAAACAATATAGCACAGTCAACCATCATGTTGTGAGAACATGCATGAACACCGGGTTGATTACAGTGTATGTATTCGCGTTTATCTGCTTTATACTGCTTTTATGCCCATATATCCGTACTGTACTGTTTATCGTGTAATTAGATGACATCGGAACGGATTGATTAAACATATTGCCTTCTTCGTCCTTAAGCACGATTTCACAACTGTTCGCGTTAAGCCCCAGAACATCTATTACCGTGGTATTTGCGTTGGGTTTAAGCTCTTTCCTTTTAACATCAACACAGACAGCATCTATGGCAACTATCTTGCCAATCAGAGACTCGTATATCAGATACAGGAGATATACCACATAAACCAAAAACACTCCCGTCAATATAAGAAAGTTCGTTAACCGGCGAAAAAATGCAAAGCACAACACTATGCCGAGAACATACAACGCAAGTGCTATAAAAAACTCCCTTACAAAGTGGTTTTGATATACCGTATCGAGGTCTCTGAACGACGCATCGGGCTTTTTGATAAATTTCACGGCTATCCCTCCTGCCTGTTAGAAGTTGACATAGAAGATACAGTATACTATCAACGCAGCTACGCAAACAACCGCAAGTACACCTTTAAGGATAACATCTATATGGGATGTCTTGGTTATCTCGTCCAATATGGCCGGGAGTCTGTCGTCATAGTATCCGTCATGGTTTGGATCGTAGGCTTTCTTGTTCTTAACAGAAGAGGGTTTTTTCTGTGGAACGGGCTTTTTACTGCTCTTTGAGACCTCTTTCGGGCGTTTCTGAGTCGTACCCTGTGGTTTCTTCGCCGGAACGCGGGCAGGTGCACTTGCGGGCTTGACCTTAGGCGCGGTGATTCTTGGAGTTTCTATGTATTCTTCATAGTCTTCATCATCATCATTCTCGCCGTCTTCGCCTTCATCTTCGTCAGCTTCATTACCATCCCACTCGTCGTCATCACCGTCGCCGTCATCATCATCTTCGTCTTCGTCAGAGCTGTCATCATCATCGGCATAGAACTCGTCGTAGTCATCAGAGGGATCATCCTCGTACTCCTCTATATCCTCGGATTCTGCCTCGTTAAAACCGTCATCCGGCGCCTCTTCATCTTCTAAATCATCATCATCCTCATAAGCAGGGGCGGGCTTTTTCTTGGGCGCGGGCTTGTTGTTACTTCGCTTTTCTTCACCAGATAAGCTATCGGGCTTTATGTTCTTTTTGCGCACAGGCTCTTCCGATATAGGCTCTTCCTCTTGCTTTGGAGCGGGAGCGGGAGTGGGAGCAGGGGCAGGAGTGCTCTTTACTTCCTGTTTATTCTCGGTGTTCTGATTTATTACCGTGAACTTCTTCTTACCGCCACTTTTGTTTACATGAGGGTTGGGCGCTGCACACTCGGGGCAGAACTTGCAAGTATCCTCATATACGTGACCGCATTCGCATGTTACTGTAGCCATATAAATTCCTTTCCGCGTATAAATGCGCATTTACTTTATCAGATATAGATATACTATATCAAATTATAAAAGTAAACGCAACAAAAAAGCGAGGCTACATGTCCGTAGCCCCGCTCAACAGGATTCTCACATTTACTTTGCTTTGCGGGAAGTCTTAAACTCCTTGGCGTTATAAGTTACACCCAATCCCTCGTAACTTAACGTGTATCCCTTATCGTTCATAAGGAATGTCTTATCGGGGTTATGATGATACCACCCGGTTATCTGACCCCTCATATACGGATCGGGAGATAGCGATTCGATCCAGACCTGGTCCTTTGCCATCACATCCTTGAGGTTGAGCAGATGGTTTGCAAGGCTCCTGATTGTGATTTCCTCGGGAACAACGTATGAGAAGTACTGGCATTTCTCATTGATAGTGAGGTTAAAATCGGTAAACACTATCATGTGTTTGCTATAATCTATGATACCCCACTGATTCTTGTAGGTAGAAGGAAATACTACAAACACAGGCTCGCCGTCATGCTTTTGTAGTTCAACCAACGGAATCTCAATGCCTTTCTTAAGCGTCTCGGCCTCAGTGTCAGCTCTTTTGGGAGCTTCGCCGATATACTTTGCGTCGGTTACACCGGCGAGGTAATCCAATGACACGCCGAAATACTCACGAAGCCACAACATAGTATCAAAGGGCGGGAGCTTTCTGCCGGACTCCCAGTTAGAGACTGTCATTACGGAAATGGTAGTAGGGCGTTTCATAAAATCAGACAGCCTTTCCGCAAACTGAGCTTGATTTTCTCCCTTTTCTGTTCGCAATAATTTGATTCTTGATGCTGTAATCGGATTAGGATTCATAGCGTCCTCCTTTTCTTATCTGTGGTAAATTAAATTACCATTAGATAATTTTATATTGTTAACATAACTATAACACACAATATATCGTTTTGCAATAAAAAACAATAATTTTATCGTAAAAAGTTCACCGTGAACCAGAAAAGACGCCGTTTCATTGACATTTTATTCTTTTTATGATATAATATACTTATAAATAAAGGATATAACCACATAGGAGTTTTGATATGAATAAATTAAAGAAAACACTATTTGTTTTGATCAGTATTCTGGCTATTTCTCTGATTCTCCCGATAACCGCCAAAGCGGACAATATAAACGAGAGAGAAGTGATGGTCTCTGTCAATGAGACTTACAAGTCGATATTGTTCGATATAACACTTCCATATAATGATGGATATAGCATCTCAATAATCTCACCCGACAAGGATGTGTATGAGGCTACGTTTGTAAGCGAACTGGAAGCTCAATGTGTGATAGAAGATGTTAAGCGTGGTCAGTGGGTAATTTTGTTAAAGAGAAATCAAGCGGTTGAGCCAAACGATAGCGAGGGTGAGGATGTAATCTCGGTTCGTGAGTTACCGATAATACACGTTGAAGCGAAAGGTTCACTGGAAACTTTGATGCCGGTAGAAAAGGACATCACTGTTGCAGCGGATATTGCCGGACTTAAAATGTACTTCAAGGACTTTAATTTTGTTGCTGAGTGGACAGATGTGACTATCGGCAAAGTTAATATAGAAGTCATAAACGCAGAGAACTTACAGAAGATAGACGCACAGACAGTGCAGGGTAATCATTATGAGTGTCCGCTTACAGAGGATATCAATGAGATACTGGTAAAGATCGTGCCTGCGGTAAGCGCATCGGTTGTTGGCGCAGACAAGACTTATACATTCGTTTTTGATAACAATCCCAAGGCGACAGTCTTGTACGAGAATCTTGAGATTACCAATCACGACACCTTAAAGGTTAAGTGTGAACTGGAAGACAGTTACGCGGTTCAGATCCTTATAAACGGTAAGGAGAGCGAAAAAACAGACCTTTTGGATGCAGGAGAGTATGATTTTGAAGCCCCGATAGATGCAGGAACAAACGAAATCATAACCTACATCATTGATGCCGATAACAATATGCGCTCCACATCCTATACGATTGAAAAGGACGTAGTTGCTCCCACCCTTGAACTCGTATCTACATACCAGGACATCACGACAACAGATGAATACCTTACTATAGAGGGTTCTGTTAATGATTTTGACTATCTGCGTATCAACAATGCACAAGTAGAGGTAGAGGGCGATAACACTTTTAAGTTTGACTATAAACTGAAAGAGGGCATCAATTCTATCGCCGTAATAGCATCAGACAAAGCCGGTAATGAGACTGAGTATGATATATCTGTAGAGCGCATTATCCCCCAGGATAATAAACTGCCTTGGATCAAGATTATCATTATCGCTTGTGCGATAGGCTTCCTTGGCATATACCTCTTTGAAATCATAAAAAAGAGAAACAACCCAACCGCAGATAGCGACGGCGGTAAGATTAGCTTCTTTGCAAACAGGAGAGAGCGTAGCGTAGAGGAAAAATACGATATAAAGGGCGATAACCCAGACAAGACAAGGCTCGTAGAACTTATCGGCAAGGAACGACAGGAAATCATATGGGATGTCTTATCCTTTGCTATCCCGATAGTGGCTATTCTGATCATTATGACAAAGGTTTTAATCATCGGTACGGTTGAGAGTGGTTCAATGGAACCAAAACTGGCAGTCGGTAACACTGTATTCTATAACAGACTTGCATACACCAACGCAAAGCCCGAAAGAGGAGATATCGTGATATTTAAGACCGACAGGTCGGAAGATGTATGGGGAAAGCGTATAATCGGTCTCCCGGGCGATACGATAGAGTTTAAGGACGGATATGTAGTCATAAACGGACAGTATTGTGACGAGAGTGATTATCTCGATCCCGACATAGAAACAAACTGCTCAAAGACATTTGAAGTACCTGCAAACAGTTACTTCGTACTGGGCGACAATAGAGACTACTCCTACGATTCGAGATACTGGGAGGATCCTTATATCGGCGAATCCGAGATACTTGGAAAGCATATCGGACAGATAGATTTCAGTTTCAAATATATGTTTAGGTAAACAGAATAGAGCAAAGAGAGGGTATCGGTTCTTTCAGAGGACCGATACCCTTTTTGGTGTCCTTATAGTATAATAGGCTTAACGCTGCGGCGTTTTAATCCGCTGAGATCGTCGGACGACGTATAAACCAAAGGAGAATTGCATATGGACAAAAAGACACCTTGTAGTATTCCGACTACTTTTAGGATGGGAGAGTTGTTTTCCGGTCCGGGCGGTATAGCCTGCGGAGCGTTGAACTCTCATAGTGACGATGGAAGACTATCCATCAAGCCGGTATGGGCATCAGATTTTGACAAGGACACCTGTGCAACGTATGAGAAAAACATAGCGCGGGGCGAGAAAGGACATATAATCTGCAAGGATGTCAGAGATTTGGATATAAGCAGTTTGGGTGAAATAGACTGCTTTGCTTATGGATTTCCGTGCAACAGCTTCTCAAACGTGGGAGAGCATAAGGGAATTGAGAACGAGAAATTTGGGATGCTTTATTGGTATGGCATCGAAGTTCTTAAGACGTATCGTCCCTTGTGGTTTATGGCTGAGAACGTATCCGGGCTTAAATCCGCGGGAAGTGGCGACCACTTTAAGCAGATCCTTGCAGATATGGAGCAGGCAGGATATACCCTCACCCCTCACATGTATAGATTTGAGGACTATGGCGTACCTCAGACCCGCCACAGGATAATCATAATCGGTACCCGTAATGACCTTGGCATACAATTTAAGGTTCCAAGTCCCGAACCGTACAAAGGCATAGATATCAGCGCAAAAACAGCACTGTCAAATATCCCCGAGAATGCACCAAACAATGAAATACGAAAGTTAAGCGATACCGTTACCGAGAGACTTTCGTACATAAAGCCCGGACAGAACGTGTGGAACGCCAATATACCCGAACATCTGCAAATCAAAACCCGAACAAAGATAAGTCAGATATATAGAAAGCTTGATCCCGACAAGCCGAGTTATACTGTTACCGCTGCGGGTGGCGGTGGTACATTTATGTATCATTGGCTTGACAATAGAGAGCTCACAAATAGGGAGAGAGCACGGATTCAGACATTCCCTGATGATTTTGAATTTGTCGGCAACTATTCGTCCGTACGCAAGCAGATAGGCATGGCAGTTCCACCGAAAGGAGCGACCATTATCTTTAACGCCGTGCTCAACTGTTTTGCGGGTATAGACTATCCAAGTATAAATCCATCACTTACCGAGTAATACCGTTATGTACAATCACTGGTTTGTTTCAAGACAAAAGCGACAGCTCACACAGATACTTCCTGCCCTTATAGCGTTTAATGACATTTGCGTAGGAAAAGTCTGGTCGGGCAACACCGCGCTACAAATAGAGTATGAGGATGTATTACAGGAGCGGGATATATCGTCTCATGGAAGTTTAAGGGCGCGTAGAACTGGACAGGGCGGTGGAGGTATTCGAACGCTGTTTACTCAGCTTAAGGATCTCGGACTTATATTTGCCGAGGACGAGACTAAAGTATGCAGGCTTACACTGATAGGAGAAGCTATCGTAAAAGCGGAGATATCTTTTGTTGATGCTATGCGCTTGCAACTGTCCAGATACCAATATCCGTCAGCTACGCGCCTTTCGGGGGCAGGAGCAGTGTCCGAAGACTTTAAGGTTCATCCGTTCATATTTTTGCTTCGTCTGTTAAGGGACGAGCGACTTGATTCTGTGCTTACAATGGATGAAATGACATATATCGTTATCCATAAGGCAAAATCCGACTCGACAGCTTGCCTTGAGTCAATCATAAAAGACATTCTCACCCTGCGCATAACGAAAACCATGCCCTCAGACGCGCCAGAAGACCCCAAAAAGACGTTTTCTAATATCGCTAACACATTCTTTAACTACTTAAGCTTAACGCAGTATATCGACCGAGGAAACGCTTGTATCATAGTCCGCAAAGGCAAAGAATCCGAGATCGATAAACTAATCGATGCTCCCGCAAAGTTTATCAAATTCCCCGAACAGCCGGAAATCTATCAAAGAAACTTCGGTCGAGGGGTGTCGGCAAAGGATTTAAGAGACTTTTCGAAGGTGTCTAAAGCATCCAAAACAGAGATTAACGAGGCTCGCATCAAAAGTGAATATGCCCTACTCAAACTCAAGATGCCTATAACAATGATAGATGGTGAGGTAGTAGACATCATTTCTTCCAAAACCGGGATAGACGAAAGGTTTGTCGAGAGATTCTTGCGAAAGACGTTTCCGAGAGGTAGTGTGGACGATTTTTTCCTCACTTACAAAGAATATGCCCTTGGAGGAAGAGCCTTTGCGACAGAATTTGAACTCGCTACAGTAGAGGTATTCAAAAGGATCTTTGGCATGACGGCAAAACACGTAGGATTGCTTAAGAATGCTCCAGATGTATTCGTGGAGTCTGATTCAGAGAAGTGCTGTGGCATAATCGACAATAAAGCCTATGAGAAAGGCTATAGCATCATAGGTGATCATAAACGCCGAATGACTGATGAATACATCCCGAACGTAGCACGTTATGGCTCCGCAAGGTATCCTCTTGCATTCTTTTCGTATATATCCTCGGATTTTTCTTCAAGCATAAATGCGCAGATCAAGGAAATCCATGATCTAACTGGTGTTGATGGTTCTGCAATGCCGGTGGATCTTATGATTGATTTTGCGCAGGATTACGCGTCTAAAGGCTATACCCACAAAGACATTAAACGAATATTCTCGGCAGGAAAAGAGATTACCCTGTCTGATATCTGAACGTAAAAAAGGGACTACCTCACAAAACTGTGGAGTAGCCCCGGGAATCACTTGATTTATGCAGACTTGGTGTCCACGCACTTAACTTCGTCTATGAGGTAAAGCATACCCTTGCTCTCAGAGACGTTGGCGGTGAAGTCAAGAGTCTCGTTCTTCTCTGCAAGACTGGCGAGTCTCGCTTCAAATACATCAAAATTCTTGTCGGTTATCTTATCAAGCAGGCAGTACATAGGGCGTACTTCCTCGCCGTCAAACACCTTGCAGACCTTGACACGCTTATCGGGGATCTGCGTGAGGGCAGATACGGCCGTAAGCTTCTTGTTCACCTTGGCAACCTTTTCCTGCGCAGGCTTAGACTGCGGAGTGACATTATCTGAACTTACAAAAGGAACTTCCTCGTCAACAGACTCGTTGACGTCCTGCGGTTCGGAGTATGCGGGTGCAACTTTCTCTGCCTGCTCTGTTGCCTGGTTGTCTGATCTGTAGGACGACTTCATGTTCTCAAGGCTATACTTCTGAGACATATAGTTATACTCGATAAACGACCACTTATACTGTAAGATAAGCAGATCATTGTATGTGCAGGGTACTCTCAAAACGGTTGTAGGCTGCGCTCCCTTAATCTTGATGTATGCGCCGGTGGCGTTGATCTCTGCGGGATATACATATGCGGTAAATAAGACCTCGTACTTTGATGCAGGGCCGATCTCGAAGTAGCGGGAGATAGGGGATCCGTTGTTGTTTTCTCCGCCGAGAGGAGAACGCCAAACCGCCTTGGGGTACTGCTCGCCCTTACTCTTTTCTGTAGCTATGGCGTTAAGTAGCGTGCGATCCTTAATCTTATTCATAAGGAGCGCACCAAATTCCTCTACATCCATGTAGCAGTCTACATGCTGCTTGGGATTCGACTTGTCAACGAATGACAGCTTGATCTTGTTGATGTCGAAAGCCTGTCTGATCTTGACGAAAGCCTTGTCGCCGTAATACGCGCCAAATACGTCCTTTTCCTTTTCGTCTTTCTTTCCCATAATCATCATCCTTTCATAAACTTTCAAAATACTTTCCATCAAGGAAACGGTGTATCACTTATGGTTATATTATAACATATAATATAACTAATGTCAATTACGATATGCAGTAAACCACGCATTTTTACGGTGTTTTTCTCGATTTTTGACATAAAAATAGACAGGAGCTACACCGTTTGATGTAACCCCTGCCTTTTAGAGCAGTGCCGACAGCATTTTGTACTTTTTGTACTCATGCTGCATAGCCTGTGTGAGACCGGTTTTTCTTTCATAGCCAACCTCACGTTCGCAGGCTCGTTTTGCGACGTCTCCGCCGGTAATCACCCGACATTCCTTTTTTGCTCTTGTTATCGCAGTATAGATCGTGTTTCTGGATAACATATCGAAATCACTCTCTATTGCAGAGGTGATAACGCAAGCATACTCGGAACCCTGAGACTTATGTACGGACATTGCATATGCTAACGCAAGTTGTCCGAGGTCTTTCGCTGAATAGCGGACCTCGCAGTCGATGAACTGGACGTATACTATAAGGTTTGGTATATCAACCTTAGATACTCGCCCTACATCGCCGTTTGCAACCTTAGTTGCATTGACGAGCTGCATAACTGGATCGCCAACTCTGAGCGTTTGGCGATACTTGAAACCGTCTTCTTCAATAGTAGTATACGAGATACCCTTGTTTGAGTCAGACTTAGGATTAAGTATCTCCTGCAGCTCATTGTTAAGCTTGATTGCGCAGGCTTCCCCTTTTCGGCGGAAAGGTGTTAGGCAAACTACATTATCAATGCCGTAAGTCTCTACGGCCGATAAAAATTCGTCTACCATGATTTTCTTGGAATCCTCGGTCGTATTCGCCGAGAACACCTTGAAATCATCCCTTTCTACGAATCCGGCGTGCAATCCCTTCTTTACCTGCTCGATATTCGCGAACAGACCGCTCTCTGAGGCTTGTCTGAACGTTTTTTCGAGTTTGGTGTAGGGGATTACCTCTGAATCGATTAAATCCCTTAAAATCGATCCACAGCCTACGCTCGGTAACTGTTCCACGTCACCAACCAGGATCATCCTTGTGGTGATCGGTGTGGCGGTGAATAACGCGTGAGCCGTGTTTGTGTCAAGCATTGATATCTCGTCTACAACAATGGCTTCGTTTGTTATCTTGCGCGGAATAGCATCCTCGTCAACGAGACGGAAAGCTTTTGCTACAGTGCAGGCCGGGACGCCTACAGACTCGGTTATACGCCTGCTCGCCTTGCCGGTGGGAGCACAGAACTGGATATCCTTTACGCCTGTGTGCATCAGACAGAATCGGATGCACTTAAGCACGCAGGTTTTTCCGGTACCAGGACCGCCAGTCAACACGAATGTTGAACTGTTAGATGCGACCCTTGCAGCTTCGCGCTGCCACTCGTCAAGTTTTATTCCCTCTTGAGCCTCATAGAGGTCGATGAGCATATTTAATTTCTGCTCGGGAATTTGCTTAACAGGAGTGATCATACGTGCCACCGCGAATTTGGCTATGCGCTCCTCTTGCTTTGCGATCTTGGGTGTCGTATATCCCACTTTACCCTTGATCGACCTTTTTGCGAGCACTCCTCGCTCTACCCCTTTTTCAAAGAGGTAGTTATTCTTGTCGGGAAAATACCATGTTGAGCCGGTATCCTCGACGTATTTTTGGACGATTTTTAATACATCCATAATTGCCCTCCTTTCGGGGAAAATAAAAAAGAGCCACGGCTCCGTTTAAGAGCAATGGCTCTTTGTATACGTATTCACCCCTCGATTGTAATGGGGGATAAGTGCAATAATACATATACAAAACTTACGTTACAGTATTATTATACCGCAAGGTATGACTCGTGTAAAGCCTACGACGCTTCCTTGACGTAAACCTCGAACGTGGGAGATTTGGTCGTATCAATCTCACCGGGCTTCATATACTGCGTCTTCATGGCCGGATCAGCCTTTTCAAGCAACTTGACGTTGAATGCGGGCTCACTGAACTGATCGTAGAGATCCGGGTGATCGTTCTTAAAAGCTTCCTCGTTAAAGGATGCTCTGTGGCAGGGAGTCTTAAGCTTAACGCCGTAACTCTCTGTATCTGTGGTAAGAGTTGCGTACGAGTTGTCCTGCATGTACGGATAGAGATTGACAAGCGTGCGGTTTCTTTCCTCGCGGAGATTAGCTATCGCCGTCTCAAGATCACTGATCTGACGGTCGATATCCGCAGCCGCCTTGATATATTCACCACATTCCTCGGGAAGTTCGATAGCGTTAGCCTCTTTACCCTTTGCCGGACCGTACTTGCGGGCATAGAACTTGGAGAGCGGATCGTAGTTGGAATTTTCCTCTTTAAGAGGCAGACCCAGTACCATGCCATTTACGAAGTCGGCAAGCTGATTCATAAGGTTTTCCTCCACCGAAAGATCGCGCTCAAGCAGTATCACGGCGGTATCTGCAAGCGTCATGCCCCACGTACAGGTAATGTAGGCAAAATCGAGATTCATTACCGCCATGTAAAATATAAGCTGCCAATAGTAGTAAGGCGGTATAAGACCTTTCTGCCAATATGCGGATACAGTCTTTTTGTTCCTCTCATAGGATGTCGTCTTGGCTTCAAATATACCCAAACGACCATTTACCTCAACAAGTCCGTCTATGTTAGCAAGAGCGAACGGATACGCGAGTTCACCGGTATCATTGCGTGTACCACACTGATACATGGCGGAGGGATTGTACTTCCACTTCTTGTTGAAGTCCTTGATTACATCGTTGTCCATACCGCAAAACTCTTTGTATGCATCCTCGTCGGGACAAGCGTTCTTGAGGAAAGACTTAATATCCTTGATGCAGTCCTTTATGAGATTTACTTTTACGGACGGATATTCCTTTGCCATATATCTTAAAAAGTTTATGGCAACGAAAGTCTCGGATGCGTGGCCGGAATCGGTAGCATCAGAACTGGAATCTTCTTTCTCGATAATCCCCATCTTAATATCACGAAACTCCGATGTGGATGTCCAGGGGCTTAAACCCAAAACTATCGGGACATCCGAACCACCTATTGTGTAGGGGATGTAATCATCATCCGCAGGGGACTCGCCATTGCCGTGCTTCCTGCGTCTTAACCATGTCTCATTGTCGATATTCGTGGTATCGCATAACATGATGGGATCAGAAGGATTATACATACTTAAAACTCCTTTCACATCGGCATTGCGCCGATAAACTCTCTTATAGCCAATTCAACAGGCGAAACCTTAACCATGTCATTGTTGAGATTATAGGTGTAGCCTTTCCACGTCGTACCACATTCATCACACCGATAGTCGTTCTGCCAGGTAAACCTACGTCTATTGCATATATAGTAGGTGGACTTGCTTTTACACAGAGGGCAAACGCCCTCCATGTCGATTATTGCTCGCTCCTTAAATTTTGGCATCACATCTGTGATATGGTAATCGGTTTCATATCTATCCATAACCACACCGCCGTCAACTGGACTTTTCGTCCCCATAGCTTGCCCGGGATGGCAGATCCTTAAACATTCGTACATCTTTGTACTCGTAGGGCGGGAGAGGGTAGGAAACATCTTTCCATGCGACTATCTCCCAGTAGCCATCCTTGTCTTCCAGATTCTGAGGATAATCATTCCAGTCATTGCAATCAGCATCGAAGTAATCTATATCTATGATCAGATCACCGTCTCTGACTATCAAATGTGGAGCATCATCGGGGTTATTGATTCTGAATCTTGCTACGATATAGTAATCGCCGGAGATTGCAGGCCACTCAAAATCATCATTCCAATCATTGCTTAGCTTCATAAATCAAAAGCCTCCTTGTTCTTGTTGGTTATATTATAACAAAAGATAATAATTTTGTCAACTCGTGATGGCGTTTTATTATAAATAGTTGTATTTTTACGATAATTATGGTATAATAACAAATGAGAGGAGAGGT
>Ga0129306_1001579_pt1 | contig 24790 bp, 18 predicted proteins | sample P827metagenome_FD_94438 | JGI IMG/M metagenome (GOLD analysis project Ga0129306, IMG submission 94438) | Capybara group fecal microbial communities from Wisconsin, USA - P827 metagenome | ecosystem: Host-associated > Mammals > Digestive system > Large intestine > Fecal | place: USA: Wisconsin... | reverse complement strand
CTTGGGTATGTAACAAGCTTCTTTTCGTATAATTCCTGTACAATGGCAAGAGTCTCGTCGGGACTTATCTTAAAGAGCTTTGAACACTCGTTTTGAAGCTCTGCCAGATTATATAAAAGGGGCGGATTCTTGGTCTCTTTCTTTTTATCAATCTCACCAACGGCCGCTTCGTCGGAATCGTCATCCTTCATGTATGAAATGAGCTCTTCCGCGTCTTCTTTCTTTAAAAAGCCGTTTTCTTTATAAAGCTTCGGAGAATTGAAGTATTTACTCTTATCATAAACTCTCCATTCGCCCAAAACCTTTGAATCGTCTGCGGCAAAAGAAGCAAGCACTCTGTAGAAGGGCGTTTCGGTGAAGTTTCTGATTTCAAATTCCCTGTCAACCACCATTCCGAGAACGCAGGACATAACACGCCCTACGGAAACCACTGCTTTATCCTGTTTTAAAAAGTCCTTTATGGAATAAGCATATTTGAGAGTCAGGGCACGGGAAAAGTTTATACCCATCAGGTAATCTTCCTTAGCCCTTAAATATGCGGAAGCACATAAATTATCGTATGCGGATAAGTCCTTTGCTTCTCTAATTCCGCGATTTATCTCTTCTACGGTCTGGGAGTCGATCCAAACACGTTTCTTTTGCTTTGAATCCGGAACTCCCGCCATGGTATCCACCAGACGGTAAATATATTCTCCTTCACGTCCCGAGTCGGTGCAGACATAAATGACATCAACGTCATCTCTCGTAAGAAGACCCTTTACGATGTTAAACTGCTTCTTTACCGCAGGAATAACCTCGTATTTGAATTCCGTCGGAATAAAGGGAAGTGTGTCAAAGGACCATTTTTTGTATTTCTCGTCGTAAACCTCGGGATAACTCATGGTAACAAGATGACCGACACACCAGGTAACAATTGCGGTGTCGCACTCCATGTAGCCGTCCTTGGAGGCCATATTCAGTTTTAAAGCATTGGCAAATTCCCGCGCAACGCTGGGCTTTTCGGCTATAAAAAGTTGCTTTCCCATAAAATCCTATATTCTGTCAAGAAGTATCGGCTTCAGATTTTTACCGACCTTCGCCTCGAGGTTGATCTTTTCGTCAAATCTTCCCCCGGCAAAAAGATATACATAGTCGACGCTGATCCTGGCCTTTTCCGAAAGGCGCAAGAGTTCGTCGTAGTCATCGTAGGTGACCATTGGCTTGTCAAATATGCATAAAGCTGCAAGGGTATGGCCTTCATCGTCACTTGCAACGATATCGATGGTACCCTGCTTGCCTACCCAGGTACCGAATCTCTCGGCCTTAATGGGCAGTCTCTTTCTTTCATTCAAAGTCTTTAAATACTCGGTGCATATTTCCCGATAACTCTTGGCCGCATACTGGCGAAGGGTGGGAAGGATAAGCAAAGAATAAAACTCTTCCGCCGACCAGACATCAAGAAAACCCGAATTTTTGAACAAAAACGTATAATAAAAATCCACAAAATGGTTCGAAATATCGTAAAGTCCCTTTTGAGCATTGTCTCTTCCGTCCGTGTCGATGCTGAATACCTTTCTGACCAGATCGAGTTCCATGAGATTCTTAAGATATACGCTTATCTTTGCACGGGAAAATTCTGTATGCTCATGAAGGTCGTTAAGCTTTCTTTTTCCATCGGAAAGTGCGGAAAGAATGGTATTGTAGACCCCTGTTTCTCTGAGTTCGTCACCCATTAATACAGAGCAGGTCTTTCGAAGTGGACCGTTCTTTTCAAGAATATTTTTGATGATATTTTCCTTCACCGAAAGTTTTTCGTCAAACATGGTCCAAAGTCCGGGAACTCCCCCGAGGATTGACCAGACTATTGCGCAATCTTCGTTGGTGTACAAAGAAAAATATTCCCGCAAATGCATAAAACCCAGCTCTTTGATCTTGATAAAGCCCGATAGTTCAAACGCCGCTTCACCGATTTTTTCCACCATGGAGTTTTCCACGAAACTGATGGATGAAGAACAAAGAACAACAAAATATTCCTGTTTGTTCCAGCTTGAGTGAATGAAAGAAACAAGTTTATCGATAAAATCGGGACTGCTCTTTACGATGTTCTGAAACTCATCGATGACAATGACCTTTTTCTGGGTGTGTTTAAGGGCAAAACAATTGAAAATATCCGAATATTCGGGATATTTTAAGGTTTTTATTCCAAGGCTCGCAAAGAAAAGGCCGAAACGGTATTTCTGCTCTCTCTCGGAAACGGGCTCCGCAAGATAATAGAATCCGGGCTTGTCAGCCATGAATTCCTTTAAGACAGCCGTTTTACCTATGTACTTTTGTCCGTATAAAACCACGATCTGGCTTCTGTCACGCTCGTAATAGGTGGCCAGCTGGTTCAATTCGTTATTTCTGCCGATTATCATGTCTCACCCCGATCAGATTGTTCTTAACAGTATCTCCTCGATCCCACTTTCATCCATGGGCTTTCCGAGATAATATCCCTGGATAAGATCGCAGGAAACCTCATTAAGATAATCAAGCTGTTCCTTGGTCTCTACGCCTTCCGCAACCGTTTCGAATCCGAGTCGCTTGGACATGTTTATTACAGCTTCGGTAATTACCTTTGATGCCTCATCGCTTGTGACGCTCTCGATAAAGGATTTGTCGATCTTAAGAGTATCGATGGGCAACCCCTTAAGATACGAAAGGGATGAAAATCCCGTTCCGAAATCATCAAGAGAGACCTTGATCCCGTAATCCCTTAACTCGTACATCTTCTGGATCACAAGCTTAAAATCGTCTATAAGTACCGATTCGGTGATCTCAAGTTCCAGCTCTTCCGGATCCATACCGTATTTCTTAACGGCAGAAAGAACCTTTGAAACAAAATCGGGCCGGTTGTACTGGATTGACGAAATGTTTATTGAAAGGATCAGATCGCAGTCGAATTTCTTTTTCCACTGCATGTGAGTCCTGATGCTTTCTTCAAGCACGTAATCTCCTATGGAGATGATAAGACCGCTCTTTTCGGCAAGGGGAATGAATACGGAGGGGCTGATAAGAGACCCGTCTGCGTCTCTCCAGCGGATCAATGCTTCGACACCCCTTAATTTATTTCCCTTTGCATAGAACTGCGGCTGGAAATTCATAAAGAAATTGGTATTGTGGACCGCTTCCTTTAATTTGGTCTCAATATCCACGTCTTTAAGGAAATTATCAAGAATGTGAGCGTCAAAATATTTGATGGTGGCTTTGCCGGCATCTTTTGCTTTCAGCATAACGATCTCAGCACAGTTGATAAGCTGAAGAGCATTGTCGGAAGACTCGGGATACTCCGCAACGCCCACGGAAACACTGACGGAAACTTCGGACTTATCCATGAGTTTCATGGGCTCGGAAAGATATTTTTTCAGGGAATTGTAGATGTTGTCGACGCTTCTTTGCCCCACAGGATTGTAAATCGCCAGGCAGAAAATGTCTCCGTCGAAACGGGAACCTATGATATTGGGACCCGTGATCCCTTTAAAGAAAGTGCCGAGATTCTGGATAACCTCATCCCCGATGACGATACCGCGGAAATCGGAAATCTTATGGAAGTCGTCGACATCGATAAGAATAACACTGACTACGGCCTGCTCCGCATTTGCTTTTTCCAGGAATTCCTTCACGCGGCTGATAAAGTAATTCCGGTTATAAAGGCCCGTCAGCATATCATAATAAGCCATGTAAGTAAGCTCGTCGCGTCTTTTTCGAAGCTTTGTCACATCGCTTAAGGTAATCAGTTTTTCACTTACATTGCCGGTTTCATCGATATGAACCAGCACATCGACCCCGGCCCAGGATTTGTTGTCACGAAGAAGAAATTCCTCGTAATCGCTGAATCTGCTTTCTTTTTCGATAAAAAGAAGCCTTCTTAAGCCGCTTTCGGCTCCTTCGTCAAAAAGCTCGACCAGACGGTACAGTTCTCCGGGTTCCGAAATCCGAAACTCGGAGAAATTGTCCCATTTTCCTGTAAATTTTATGGTGTTTGCGGCATAGTTGATGTAAAGATATGCGTTTTTGGAGCTTTCGCATATCATCGAATACATCCGCTCATTGCCGGTCAGTTTTTGGTTCATTGCCGTAAGCAAATCAACCTGATAACGTAAATCATCCATTAAGAAGAACCCCACAGCTTGCGTTTTAAGCCTATTTAGCTTTAATGTAACCCTCTGCCTTCAAAAGTTCGGCACAAAGAACGGCACCGCCTGCGGCACCTCTTACCGTGTTGTGGGAAAGGCCCACGAATTTGAAATCATAAACAAAATCTTCACGAAGACGGCCGATGGAGATTCCCATACCGTTTTCAAAATCAACATCAAGCTTAACCTGAGGTCTGTTGTCCTCTTCAAGGTACTGGATAAACTGCTTGGGAGCGCTGGGAAGCTTAAGCTCCTGCGGGCGTCCCGAAGCTTCTCTTAATTTCTTGATAAGGGCTTCCTTGGTAGGCTTTTTCTTAAACTTGACAAATACGGCTGCGGTGTGTCCGTTAAGAACGGGAACCCTGATGCACTGTGTGGTGATAACAAGGCCTTCCTTCTTAACTATCTCGCCGTTCTTAAGGGTTCCGAGGATCCTTAAAGGTTCCTGTTCACTCTTTTCTTCTTCGCCGCCGATATAGGGAATAACGTTTTCAATCATTTCGGGCCAGTCCTTGAAGGTCTTGCCCGCACCGGAAATTGCCTGGTATGTGGTTGCCACAACCTCATAGGGTTCAAATTCGGACCATGCCCAAAGAGCGGGGGTATAGCTCTGGATACTGCAGTTAGGCTTAACTGCGATAAAGCCGTTCTTTGTTCCGAGACGCTTTTTCTGCTCTTCTATGAGTTTAACGTGATCGGAGTTGATCTCGGGAATGATCATGGGAACGTCTTTGGTCCATCTGTGAGCCGAATTGTTGGAAACTACGGGAGTTTCAGTCTTGGCGTATTCTTCTTCGATGGCACGGATCTCGTCCTTTGTCATGTCAACGGCGCTGAAAACGAAATCCACATCGGCGGATACAGTCTTAACGTCGGTAACGTCCTTAACGATAATATTTTTAACGGCTTCAGGCATGGGAGTGGTCATTTTCCAACGGCCGCCCACTGCCTCTTCATATGTCTTTCCTGCGGATCTGGGGCTTGCCGCAATAGTCGTTACTTCGAACCAGGGATGATTTTCAAGAAGAGAGATGAATCTCTGTCCCACCATACCGGTTCCGCCCAAAATACCTACTTTAAGTTTCTTTTCCATAATTCTGCTCCTTTATATAAATAATACTTAAAATTTACGATTTCCAGTCGTCCTCAAGGTAATTTTTATATACTTCGAGAACGGACTTCATGGCTTTTATTCCGGGTGCTCCCACCGTCAGGCGGCGTTCCACGCAGGTCTTTAAAGAAACGGCCTCATATATGTCACCTTCGAACAAATCGCTGAACTTTTTAAGTTCATCAACGGTAAGTTCGTCAATTGCTTTGTTGTTATCGATACAAAAAAGAACGAGTTCTCCGATGACCCTGTGGGCATCTCTGAAGGGCATTCCCTTTTTAACAAGATAATCGGCTGCATCGGTTGCGTTAGTAAAGCCCTTGGTGGCACTCTTCTCCATTGCGTCCTTGTTAAATTTCGTTGAAGAAAGCATGCCGGTAAAGAGCTCGATACAGTTTGTCACCGTATCCATTGCATCGAAGGCAACTTCTTTGTCTTCCTGCATGTCTTTATTGTAGGCAAGGGGCAAACCCTTCATGGTCGTAAGAAGAGACATGAGAGCTCCGTACACTCTTCCGGTCTTACCCCTTACAAGCTCCGCAATATCGGGGTTTTTCTTCTGAGGCATAATGGATGAACCCGTCGAAAAAGCATCGTCCAGTTCAACAAATCCGTATTCGTTTGAATTCCAGATTATCATTTCCTCCGAGAAACGGCTTAAATGCATGGCAATTAAGGATAATGCAGACAAAAACTCCACAAGATAATCTCTGTCGGAAACGGAGTCCATGCTGTTAAGGGTAGGACCGTAAAAATCCATTAACGTTGCGGTGAAATCACGGTCCAAAGGATATGTGGTACCTGCAAGGGCTCCCGCACCCAAAGGACAATAATTCATACGCTCAAACAGGTCTTTAAGACGGCTTCTGTCACGCTTAAACATCTCAAAATAAGCACCCATGTGATGAGCAAGGGTCACGGGCTGTGCTTTTTGAAGGTGGGTAAACCCGGGCATATAGGTCTCGAGATTGCTCTCCATAATGTCATAAAGCACATATAAAAGGCGAAGCAAAGCCTCATCAACGGTCAGCACCTGCATGCGGGTATAAAGGCGCATGTCAAGAGCAACCTGATCGTTGCGGCTTCTGCCTGTGTGCAGTTTTTTACCGGCATCTCCTATTCTTTCGATGAGTTTTGCTTCCATGAAGCTGTGAATATCTTCAAATGAATCATCAATTGTAAGATTTCCGTTAAGGACATCATCCCTTACGGACATAAGACCGTCGACTATGGCTGTAGCTTCCTCGGCTGTAATGATCCCGCAGCGCTTAAGCATGGTGGCATGAGCAATCGAGCCCGTGCAATCCATTTCCATCAGTCGCTTGTCGAACTTGATCGATGCGTTGAAATCGTATACTTTTTTATCGGTTTCCTTGGTGAACCGACCGCCCCAAAGCTGAGCCATCTCATATACCCGACTTTCTTAGAATGTTAAATCTAATTTTAGCATAGGGCATTTATCAATTCAACATGTGGGACGCTTCAATTTTTAACAAAAAATCATTGAGAAGTTGCTGCTTTCTTTCAATAATACACAAATGTCCGTGTATCGCGAACACGTAGCCGCATTACGTTTTTCACGGATCTCCAAAAATAAAAAGGACCGGGTTTCCCCGATCCTTTAAGCTCCCGGCCGGATTCGAACCGGCGACCTACGCATTACGAATGCGTTGCTCTACCAGCTGAGCCACGGAAGCCTGTGACGCACAAGTGATATTATATCTATTAAGCTTTATTTTGGCAAGATTATTTTATAATTTGTGAATTACATTAATCTGCCCCGGTTTTTTCATAAACATGAACTCCGAAGGGTTGAAGTTTAACGGAAAGCGAAGTTTCTTTTCCGTCGCACCGAACCTTTGAAGTCTGCTTGACCCTTCCTGAAAGTTTGTAGCTTCCGCCAAACTTTATCTGTTCGGAGGCAAAAATCTCTTTATAGCATCCCTCTTCCAGTCCCATCCTGAAATTAAGGGGCTTATCCGAGAAGTTGGCGATGATAAGAAAGTTTTTATCCTTGGATTTTCTAAGGAACGAAACTACGCACTGTTCGGATTCAACGGCGTTGACCCACTCAAATCCGTCCGAAAAATCATCATTTGCAAACTCTTCCCTTGACTTATAAAGTTCGCTGAGGGTCTGCAAAAGAGCCTTTATCTTTTCATCACCAAAGTCCGTTAAAGAAATGCACTTCCTGCCGGGATGCATGTACATATAGGCCAAAAGAAGCCTTAAATTCGACCTGTTTCCTTCTTCGTCAAAAGGAAATCCCGAAACAAGGCGCTTTTCATCCCTTCCGTAATCCTCATTCAACAAAGAAAGAATAAATCTTTCACAATAAATGTAAACAGGACTGAAGGTAAGTTCCGAATAAAACTGCTTACGGCCGTTAATATCCCGGTTCATGTATCTTACAAGGTCCTTGTCAAACTGGGTATGGATCTTATAATCAAAGCCGATACCTCCCTCTTCAAGGGAAAGCGTCAGGTTATTTGAAACCATGGAATCCTTTGCAACCGTAACAATTCCCGGGTATCTCTTATGAAGAATGGAATTTAAATGCTTAAGAAATTCGATTCCGTAAAGGTTTTCGTTTCCGCCGTAGATATTGGGAAGCCATTCACCGTCAAATTTGCCGTAATCAAGATAAAGAATCCTGTCCGTACCGCCTATGCAGAGGCCGTCCGCATCCAGTAAATCCACAAAATAATCGCAGGCGCTTATCAGGAAGTTTCGAACGAAGGGCTTTGTCCAGTCAAAGGAAAACCTTCCCGATATTTCTTTCTCGTTTCCTTCAAAAAGTCTGGTGCCATCATACCCTCTAAGGCCTCCGTTATCGGCAATAAACCCGGAAGGCTCAAGGGTCAGGAAAACTCTGATTCCTTCTTTGTGAAGTTCGGATACAAGTTTAGAAAGTTCAGTAACAGGGAACAGCGACGGATTTGTCGCAAAGAAAGAAACCGTACCGTTGTCCGTCACAGCCTTCAGATCGCATTTGGTTATATCAGGGAAAAGAACGCAGTCGCAGCCCGCTTCTTTGATCTTTGAAACAAGGGAATCGCCTTCACATTCGTTGCTTTCTTCGGTCTTATACAATTCGTCCAGGCCGATGCTTAACATGGTAAATCTGTCGGGCATTTCGGTTCTTTTGTAGATGGCCCTGTCGGACTTGACCTTTGTGCTTACCACACAGGCATCGCCTTCGCCCTTTTCAAGTTCAAAAGCAAAGGGATCTCTTTTAAGATACGTAAGACCGCCCGGAAGCTTAACTTCGAATTTATAGAGGGATCCTATGGGAAGCCCGGGAATGAAAATACCGAAAACGCCCCGCTCATCGATACAGCACATCTGATGAACACGACCGTCCCAGCCGTTAAAATCTCCCACAACGCTGACTCTTTCTGCATTGGGAGCATAAGTAATGAATTCGGTCCCAAGAATTCCTTTTCTTTCTGCGAAATGGGCACCGAAATATTTGTAGGAATCATAAAGGATTCCGGCATCAAGCTTTTGGGAAAGATCTCCCCAGAAGGAAGGAATGAAGCCGTAAACCTCTGGTTTAACGTGTTCTTTGCCCGCTTCCGTTACAAGATATTCGTATGTGAAAGCCGTTTTCCCCGCAATATGAATCGCAAAGAAACCTTCCTCGTCGACACATTCCATCAGCGTTTCCGCTTCGGTCTTTAAGTTTCTAACCTTAACGCTTTCTGCGCCGGGGAAAAATGCCTGGATAAGAAAACCGCCCTGAATTTCATGGCAACCGAGAATATTCTGAGGATACTTACACTCAGAATAAACAACACTCTCGATTTCCGGCCAGTTCATCATCTTATACAGTTTGTTATCCATACAAATGCCTCCCTGTTTTTAACAAAATTATTTGTTTATTGTTGAAATCTGTTCCAAAGAAAGATAGGGCTTTGTAAAATACATAAAATACCAATCCGGATCACTCTGATATGTACTTAAATCAGAATATTTACTGCAGCCGCTGAGATCAAACGTATCTTCCCGGTTGGGCGTAATTGTAATCGATCCGTCCATGGGAGATTTGAAATAAGAAGTTCTTCCGATAACATTACCTTTCTTATCATAACTGTCCAGATCATATTGCTCCGAATCGGGATATTTATACAACCTGTAATCATCGGTTTTTGCATACTGTAACAATTCTGCGGGAAAATCACCCAAACTGTGTATATTGCTGCATTCGTAGAATTTATCTATATTACTGTATTGTTCCGGCAAGTGATCATAGAAAGATATACTACTGCCGGAAATCTCATCATAAAAATCATCCGATTGAACATAATTATCGTAATCAAAGCCTATATTTACTCTGATTCCGTTAGGTGATGAAGAGATAATGTTCGGAGTAAAATGTCTTACGCAAAACCACAAATCCCCGTTGTCAAAGGAGCCTGTGATTTCCGGAGAATCGTAACAATGCATCTGTCTGTCGGGATTTTCACAACATTTTCCGCTGAACCCGTCGACATGATCACTGTAACTGAAATAAAGATTTTTGTTGCAGGCATTACACCATCCAACCGCAAAGTTATAATCGCAACCATCTACAACAATTGTCATTTCCTGTTTACGTCCGGCCTGATAGATTTCCCAAAGTTTTTGAGCACCTTCACCGGTGTAATGCAAAACCACTGTATCATTGGCAACATACCATTCCACTTCGGTTTTGTTTGTCACAACGGAAGAAACGTCCCCGTTACCGCCTTCGGAAGAAGAAACCGTTACCGAAGCACCGCTGTATGATTTGTTTTCATCCGAGGTTTTATTGTCTGCGGAAGATGTTTTATCATCTCCTTCAGATTTAGTCACGGAAACCGATGTTTTATTCTTGGATTTGTTCCCGCTTTTCTTTGAACCCGCAGAATCACCGCAAGCAAGCAAAGAAAAAGCAAGAACACATGAAAGCAATACAGCAAACAGTTTCTTAAAGATTACCTTTTTCATAAAAGACCCTTTCGTATACACAAATCAAAATTCGTTGATAAAAAGTCCGCTTCTTAACTTCGGTTCAAACCAGGTGGATTTGGGAGGCATTAAGAGTCCCGCGTCCGCAACGGAAAACAGTTCTTTCATAGAAGTGGGATACATGGAAAAAGCAACAAATGCCCCTTCATTCACACGTCTTATAAGTTCCTTTACCCCTCTGATCCCGCCAACGAAATCAATGGTTTTGTCGGTTTTGGGGTCCTTTATTCCAAACAAGGGCTCCAAGAGAAAATCCTGCAAAACGGAAACATCCAAAGATTCCACAGCTCCCGAAGGAAGAAATTCTTTCTTAAGAGAGATTGAATACTCACGGTCTTTGAGAATCATGAATATTTCACCTTTTTTGCCGGGTTTGTCGGTGTTTCTGTTTCTTTCTTTTATCTCAAACTTTTCTTTAACCCTTTCGATCAGTTCATCTTCGGTTAAGCCCTTATTATCAAGGATCACACGATTGTAATCCATAATCAAAAGATCCGAATCGGGGAAAACCACGCTTAAAAAGCCTTCAAAATCCCCTTCTTTGACACGGCCCTCTTCTCTTCTTTTAAGGCAGACCTTTGCGGCGCTGGCGCACCTGTGGTGGCCGTCGGCGATATAGAGATTTGGTATCTTTGAAAAAGAAAGGGTTATAAACTCAATATCGGCCCGGTTCGATACCTTGAAACCTCTGTGCCTTATTCCGTCTTCACTTACAAAATCAAACTCGGGAGCATGGGTTTTCTTAAAATCATCTATGAAATCAAGAAGTTCTTTTTTCGCCCTGTATGCCAGGAAAATGGGGCCTGTCTGGGCACTTAAAGTGTCTACGTGGCGGATCCTGTCAATTTCTTTGTCCGCTCTGGTATTCTCGTGCTTTTTAATGGTGTTGTTAAGATACTCATCCACGCTTGCAAGACAAACAAGACCTGTCTGGGTACGGCCTTCCATGGTCAGTTCATAAAGATAATATGCTGGATCCGGTTCTTTAACAAATTCGCCCGACTCCTTCATGCCCTCGTATAGTTCTTGGGCCTTAAAGTAAGCCGCATCCGAGTACATATCAAAATCATCGGGAAACTGAGTCTCGGGACGGTCAACCTTTAAAAATGAATCGGGATTTTTTAAGACAAAAGCCTTGGCTTCCGCCCTGTTGTAAACATCGTAGGGAAGAGCCGCTATTTTATCCGCAAGACCTTTCGCAGGTCTTACGGCACAAAAAGGTTTGATAGTTGACATATAAACTCCGCGGGGCGAACCCCGAAATATTAGTTTTTAAAGCTGTGAATAGGTGCAGGAATTCGTCCTTCTCTGTTTACAAAAGCATCACAGGAGAACTGATTTACAGGCATAATCGGTGCATATCCCAAAAGTCCGCCGAATTCGGCGTTCTCACCGACTCCTTTGCCGTAAACGGGAATGAGTCTTGCTGCTGTAGTCTTTTGATTGACCATACCGATGGCCATTTCGTCCGCAATGATACCGGAAATCGTGGTAGCTTTTGTATCTCCGGGAATTGCTATCATATCAAGACCTACGGAGCAAACACAGGTCATGGCTTCAAGCTTTTCGAGAGTAAGCGCGCCTGCGTTAACCGCATCAATCATGCCCTGATCTTCGCTGACGGGAATGAACGCACCGCTTAAGCCTCCCACGTAAGAAGAAGCCATTACGCCGCCTTTTTTAACTTGATCGTTCAAAAGTGCAAGAGCTGCGGTGGTTCCGGGAGCACCTGCATGCTCCAGACCGATTTCACAAAGAATGTCCGCAACGGAATCTCCCACTGCAGGTGTGGGGGCAAGGGAAAGGTCTACGATACCGAAGGGTACGTTAAGTGCTTTGGAAGCTTCTCTTGCAACGAGCTGACCAACTCTGGTAACTTTGAATGCGGTTTTCTTTATCGTTTCACAAAGGACCTCGAAGCTCTCGCCTCTGACTTTTTCAAGAGCGGTCTTAACGACACCGGGGCCGCTGACTCCGACATTTATGATGGCATCAGCCTCGGTCACACCGTGGAAAGCACCGGCCATGAAGGGGTTATCATCGGGTGCATTGCAGAATACGACAAGTTTGGAGCATCCGCAGGAATCATTTTCCCTGGTAAGATATGCGGTCTCTTTTATGATTTCACCCATGAGTTTAACGGCATCCATGTTGATACCTGTTTTTGTGGAGCCGAGATTCACAGATGAGCATACGATATTGGTGGTGGAAAGAGCCTTGGGAATGGAACGGATCAAAAGCTCGTCTGCCTTTGTCATGCCCTTTGAAACAAGGGCGCTGTAACCGCCGAGAAAGTTTACTCCCACCTTTGCGGCTGCTTCATCAAGAGTTTTGGCAATCTTAACAAAATCATCGCTTGTCCTGCAGGCGGAACCACCGATAAGTGCGATGGGTGTTACGGAAATTCTTTTATTTACGATAGGAATACCGAATTCCTTTGATATTTCTTCACCGGCGGAAACAAGGTTCTTTGCTTTGTCGGTAATCTTGTCATAAATCTTTTCGCAGAGCCTGTTAAGATCGGAATCGATGCAGTCAAGAAGGCTGATCCCGAGGGTAATGGTCCTTACGTCAAGATTTTCTTTTTCTATCATTTCATTGGTCTCGCGGACCTCAAACATGTTAATCATCTTAAACTTACCTTTCAAAACCCGTGATCGATCTCTAAATTCTGTGCATGGAATTGAAAATGTCTTCCTGCTGACATTTGATAATTACGCCGATTTCTTTGCCGAGCTGTTCAAGTCCGTCCGAAGCATCGGAAAACTTAACATTTGCGGCGTTCATATCCGCGATCATCATCATGTTGAAATATCCGTCAACGATGGTCTGAGAAATATCAAGAATATTGATATTGTGTTCGGCAAGATAGGTACAAACCTTTGCGATTATTCCGACGGTATCCTTACCAACTACCGTAATGATTGTTTTGTTCATGTCATTCTCCTTTATTTATTCCGATAAACGGATATTTTTCTAAATTTCGATGGGCGAAAGGGGACAGTCACGCCTTGCAATCCTGATGGGAAAATCATTTCCGTGATAAGGCGTATCGGATGCCTCAATTTCAAGTCTGACTGACTCGTAAGCGAGCTCGGGAATGTTGTTTTCCGCGCTTAAATGCCCAAGTACTATTTCCTTCACATTGTCGTTTAAAAGAGCCGAAATCATACGACCGCTGGTCTCGTTTGAAAGATGGCCTCTGTCGGATAATATTCTTTGTTTCAGGTAATATGGGTATGGCCCAACCTGAAGCATGCGAACGTCGTGATTAGCTTCTGCCATGATAATATTGGAATTTTTCAGGCATTCCAGGGTATACTCGTCGAAGCATCCAAGGTCGGTTATGACAGAAATCTTGCAATTTTCGTATAAAACTCTGTAAGCAACCGGTTCTGCGGCGTCATGTGACACACGCATCGGACACACGAACAGGTCTCCGACACAAACCTTTGAATCCGCGCTTACAACGTTTAAAAGACCTCTGTCAAGGCTTCCGAGGGTGTTATAGGAAAGCATTGCATCTACGGTTCCCTTGGTTGCGTATATGGGAATTCCTGCTTTTCTTGCAAGAACTCCGATTCCTTTAATGTGATCCGAATGCTCGTGGGTGATAAATATGGCACTGATGTCAGAAAGTGAAAGGTCAAGTCCGTGAAGACCTTCCTCTATTCTCTTGCCGCTGATACCCGCATCAATCAGAATATGTGTTGACCCCGAACCGATGTAAATCGAGTTGCCGCTGCTTCCGCTGGCAATACTGCACATCCTCATTTACTGCGTCAATCCTTCCAGTATATTTCCATTACGTCTCCGGCCGTTACGGGATTCATGTACTGGGCGTTCTTGCCGTTATGAAGCGTAACAACGCTCTTTCCCTGAGGCTTTGAGAGATCAAAATCGATAAAATCAAATACATCCACAAAGACGTATTCGTTTTTTCCGGTAAGAGTAACCGGTTTCTTGTTAACGGTGACGGTCAAAGCAATTCCGCCGGTCTTGGCACTGCTTTTCGAAGAAGCCTTTTCGGTTTCGGTACCGGTTTTGGCATCACCCTTCTTTGTACCGTCATCAAAAGTATCTTCAGAAGCCGCTTCAGAACCCGCATCCGAATCATCAGAAGAATCCTCGTAAGTGTCTTCGGCATCACCGTAATCCGTGCCGTTATCGAAAGAAACCGTGAAGTTTTCGTATATTTCGGTCTTTTCGTCCGCCTTCATGTTGTTTACAAGGAGTTTAACGTTTTTATCAAGATCCAGGGATTCGATGACGTCCCTGATCTGACAGTATTCTGCGATCTCGATCCTGTCATCGTCCATGATCTCGTAATCGGGAAGAACTCTCTTCCCGTTTGCCAATACGGGGCGAAGCACGTTAACCTTCTTACCCTCGAATACGATACGTATATCCTTCTTATATTCGGACAAAGCAGAAACACGGATACGAGCCCTTACACCGGCAGTGGATTCCTTTATCACAACCTTATCGTTGCATTCAACGATCCTGCCTATATCTGCAGGTTCTCCGTTTACGGTGATGGTGGCTGCTTCACCGATCTCACCCTTTGCTATCTTTGACTTTCCGTTTACGCTGTAAGTAAGAGCCTTGCCGCGCTTGGGAAACAGACCGTCGTTGGGGAATTCCGCCTGAATTGCAACATCGCTTACGGTTACATGCCCGTTATCGTAAAGTTTGATCCGCTTTCCGTTAAAATTGACATATATAAGATTATTGCTGTGTTCGTAATAATTTAAGCAGATACCGATGGGTGTAACCATCAAAGAGGTCTTTAAAGCGCCTTCTTCGGCAAAATCAATGCTGCCCATGACTTCGCTTCCCCGAAGGGCCACACGTTCTTTTTGAATTTCCAGTTTATCTGCAAGCTTCGTAGCAAAATCCTTTACCATTCCGCCGCCGCCTACGATAAATACGGCACTTACGGATTTGTCACCGTTAAGACGCTTAATCTCGTCGGCAATCTTTCCGGTAATCTCATCCACCAAAGGAGTAATGATATTGTTGACTTCAACCGCGGAAATGGTCTGGGTAAGGCCCATAATATCCTGATATTCGATCAGTTCCTCGGTCTGGGCACTTCTCTTTATCTTCTCGGCCATATCAAAGTCAACCAGACAGCTCCTTGCTATTTCTTCGGTGAATTTATCGCCTGCCATGGGGATCATGCCGTAAGCTGTGATACTTCCGTCCTTTGTAATGGAAATATCGCTGGTACCCGCGCCAACATCCACCAAAGCAATGTTAAGCATCCTAAACTTTTCGGGGATTGCAACGGAAATGGCGGCTATAGGCTCCAGTGTAAGGTTTGCAACCTCAAGGTCTGCAAGTTCTACGGCCTTATAAAGTCCGTCAACCACATCGTCCGGAAGGAACGTTGCGATGATATCGGCAGAGATTGTGCGTGCTTTGTGCCCAACGAGATTACCGATGGCATAATTGTTAAGATAATATCTTACAACCGAATAACCCACACAATAGAATTTTACGTCCGAATTGTCTGCAGCCGTAAATTCCCTGTAGGCCTTCTCAATCCCGAGGGACATAAGATTTGCCACGTCTTCCTCGGTGGTTTCCCGTTCTTCTTCAAAAACCATGTCAACTCTTGTATCAACCGTACGGAGCACACGACCTGCGGCCGCGATACAAACCTGCTTTAACGGTTTCCCCACAGCCTCCTCGCATTGAGCCTTAACGGTTTTGATTGTCTCTGCCACGCGCCCGATGTCATGAATCTGTCCGTCGAGCATGGATCTTGTGGTGTGTTCCGCAAATCTTTGACACAAGACCGTAAATCGGTCACGGTTTAAATATCCCACTGTACCCACTATGCTCCTGGTTCCTATATCAAGTCCGAAGACAAGGGTCTCATTCTTTTTCATAAAGCCCGATCCTTTCACGTATTTGAGAATAAGTTTTTTCGGGGTCTCCCGAATTGTCTATCACAAAATCAGATCCTGACCTAAACTGACCGTCACTTAACTGACTCTTAAATATGCCGTCGATCCGCTCATCGGTGTATCCGCGGGATTCTTTTAACCGTTCCCGCCTTACACTGTCGGAGGCATATATATACCACATTTCATCGACAAAATCGTTATATCCGCACTCGATCAGCAATGCAGCTTCGATAAAAAGAAACCGGATCTCTCCCTTTTCTTTTTCCTGCTCCGCTATTTCAACGATCCTTTTGTATACTGCGGGATGAATGATTGAATTTACGCCGTTTCGAAGTGATTCATCGGCGTAGATCATTGCAGCCATCTTTTTCCTGTCGATCTCACCGTTCTCTAAAAGCACATTCTTTGAAAGGAGTTTAACGAGAGGTTCGTAACAAACTTCACCCTTTACACAAAGATCTTTTGCAAGATCGTCCGTAAAGATTATCTTACAGTCCGCGATGCTCTTAATATAATCAAGAACAGTGGATTTTCCGGCACCGACACCGCCGGTGATGCCGATTATTTTCATTTTGAATTTATTTTGCGTCAAACCAGGTGTCTCCCTTGTGAACATCGATTTCAAGCGGGACGGAAAGGCTTGCAGCCTTCGCCATTTCCGTGGAAAGTATTTCTTTGATTTTTTCCTCCTCCCCGATCCTGGTTTCAATAAGGACTTCGTCGTGAACCTGAATGATCAGTCTGGAAGAAAGGTTATTCTTTCGAATAGCATTAAATATATTAATCATGGCAATTTTCATGATGTCGGCGGCGGTGCCCTGAATAGGTGCGTTCATGGCAACTCTTTCACCGAAACTTCTCATCATGAAATTGGTTTCTTTAAGTTCCGGAATCGGACGGATTCTGCCGTAAAGAGTGGTTGAAAAGCCGTCGCGCTTGGCATCGGAAACAGTCTTGTCAAGGTAAGCCTTTACCGTCGGATAGGTGGCAAAATACTCATCTATGTAGCGCTTTGCTTCGGAAACCGACATATCTATGTCATTGCTTAAACCAAAGGCGCTGATTCCGTAGATAATGCCGAAATTAACGGCCTTAGCTCTTCTTCTCTCAAGATCCGTAACCTCTTCAAAGGGCACCTTAAACACTCTGGCCGCGGTGGACCTGTGAATGTCTTTACCTTCGTTAAAGGCGGAAATAAGGCCTTCATCTCCCGACATATGGGCCATAAGGCGAAGTTCTATCTGGGAATAGTCGGCATCGATAAAGGTGTAGCCTTCTCTGGGTAAAAATACTTTTCTTAGTTCTCTGCCAAGTTCCGTTCGAATAGGAATGTTCTGAAGATTGGGATTACTTGAACTGATTCTGCCGGTAGCGGTAACCGTCTGATTGAAACTCGTATGGATCCGTCCGTCTTCCCCGATAAACTGAATAAGTCCGTCAGCATATGTAGACTTAAGTTTTGACAGGGTACGGTATTCAAGGATCTTATCCACAACAGGGTAATCTGCAGACAGTTTTTCAAGCACGTCCGCAGCCGTGGAATAGCCCGTTTTGGTCTTTTTTCCGCCGGGTATCTTCAGTTTTTCAAAAAGAACCTCCCCCAGCTGTTTCGGGGAATTGATGTTAAATTCCGTATCCGCAAGGGAATAGATCTCTTTTTCAAGTTTTTCAATTCCGGAAGAAAGCTTGTCCGAGTACACTTTCAAAGCCTTCTTATCTACCGAAACACCTTCTTTTTCCATGGAATAAAGCACAAAGGAAAGGGGCATCTCGATATTGCGGTAAAGCTTATCCATACCGGCATCCGCAACATCTTTAAACAGGCGGTCGAACAAAAGCACCGATTCTTCCGCGGCGGCGCAGGCAAATTCTCTTGTTTTTTCAGGGAGGTCCTTGGCAAAGCCTCTGTATCTTTCACCGTATTTTTCGCTTAAGTTAACAAGCGGATACTCACCCTTGACCGGATCCAAAAGATATGAAAGAAGCTCGATATCTTCAAAACTGTCCCTGTATTCATTGAAAAGAACGTAAGATTCTTTGATCCGGTATGTAATGAGCTTTGCGGCCCCCGTATCTTTCAAGCAGTACTCTTTCACGTATTCGGGAGTAAACAGGCCGTAAAAACATAAAAATACGTTCTTTCCCGAAAAAGAAAGAGCCATACCATCGTTCCCACAAAGGTAAAAGCCGAATTTCCCTGATTTGACGGCCTTCGAAACAAGCGAAACACACTCATTAAAGTCTTCGATGACTTCGAATTCGGTTTTATAGGTTTCTACGGTCTTTGCAGACCCGTCGCCGGGTATGCTGAATTTTTCAAGTCGCGCGACTATGCTCTTTAAAGAGTACTTTAACAAAACTTCAGAGGATTCCTGATTAAGAAAACCTTTGATCTTTGACTTTTCGATATCAAAATCAATGGGAGCATCGGTTTCGATGGTGGCTAAGGTACGGCTTAAAAAAGCATTGTCCCTGTCGGCGATAAGGTTTGCTTTTAATGCTTTGCCGCTAATCTCATCTAAGTGTTCATAAACGGAATCAAGGGTATGATAGGTGGCAATAAGGCCCGTTGCTGTCTTTTCACCGACCTTGTTTACCCCGGGAATATTATCGCTGGTATCCCCCATAAGAGCCTTAACATCGATAAATTCCGCGGGCGTTACGCCGTATTTTGCGATAACGTCTTTGGTATAATACCCTACGGTTTCGGTCTTATTACCCTTGGTGGTGGGAATTGCCACTTTAACGGTGTCCGAAGCGATCTGAAGAAGGTCTCTGTCTCCCGAAAGGATTGTAACGGTATAGCCTTCCTTTTCGCAGCGCTTTGCAAGGGTTCCCAATATATCATCGGCCTCATATCCTTCTTTTTCGATGGCTGTGATACCCATGGCTGCCAAAACTTCCCTGATTATCGGAAGCTGCATCCTAAGTTCATCGGGCATGGGCTTTCTGGTTCCCTTATACTCGGGAAAAATCTTATGTCTGAAGGTGGGCGCATGAAAATCAAGCGCCACAGCAAGACAGTCCGGGCGCTCATCCTCGATGGTCTTTAAAAGAATATTCAAAAAGCCGTAAACGGCATTGGTATAAATACCGTTTCTGTCGGTTAAAAGCTGCACGCCGTAAAAACCCCTGTGCAGGATCGAATAACCGTCCACAAGTAAAATTTTGCTCATTTTGTCCCCGTTATACAAGTAATACGAATACCACAAACATGATAAAGCAAAGGATCAAAACCCCACAGCAACCAAGAAACATGTTTCTGCGCTGTTTTTCCTCAAGCATCTGTTCTGCGGCCTTTAATTCGTCTTCAAGTCTGTTTATGAGATTATAGTTTTTGGATTCGCCGGCGTCGGAAAAGCCTTCGAAAACAAGGTACTGGATCGTCAGTTCTTCTTTGCAGGATTTGCACTTTCTTATGTGATTGATAAGCAGATTTTTATCCTCTAAAGAAAGTTTTTTATTGATATAACCGGAAATCAGTTTTTCCGCGTATTTGCAATCAATGTTTCTTTGTTTCACCAATCTGCTCCTAAATCTGTATCCGAATAATTATATTAAAAAACTCAGACAATCACAACCTTTTCAACCGGAAGTAACCTTAATATCGCAAGCTCAAGTTCGTTACTCCTGATGGGCTTTGTAAGATAATCCGCAAAGCCTATCTGCCTGTACTCAACCTCCGCTCCGCTAAGGGCGTTGGCGGTAAGAACGATGACGGGAGTATCGGTGTTAAGACCCTCCTCCTTTATTATCTCAAAAGTCTTGATACCGTCGGGTTCAGGCATTCTGTGATCAAGAAGGATAATGTCATACTTGGTTTCCTTACACTTTTCGATGGCTTCATATCCGCCTACGGCCGTTTCAACCGTGATCTCCGTTCTTCTGAGAAGTGCTTCCACAACCTTAAGATTAACGGCAACATCATCCACCACCAGGATTCTGGCGCCGGGGGCCTTAAAGGTTTCTTTGTACTGTTTTTCTTTATTGTCCGAGAACGACAGGTTCAAAGCGCCGGCAGGCTTGTAATTTAGTATCTTCTGGGGGATGGTTATATAAAAGCTGGAGCCTTCTCCAAGCTTACTCTTGACTTTAATGGAGCCGTCCATCAGCGTAATGAGCTCTTTGGTTATGGAAAGGCCGAGGCCTGTACCCTGAATAGACGCATTCTGCTCTTCGTTCACTCTTCTGAAGGACTCAAACAGGTATTCAACATCTTCTTCGGCAATACCGATACCGGTATCCGAAATTTCGGAAAGCACCTCGATGCGGTCTTCTTCGATTGATTTAACACTCATTCTGACGGTAACTCCGCCGAATTTGGTGTATTTTATGGCGTTGGAAATAATATTTGAGAAAATCTGCCTCATCCTGTTTTCATCCCCCTGCAAAAGAGAAGGCATATTTTCATCGCACTCGATTTTAAATGACAGTCCTTTGGCCTCCGCCATCTGGGCGAAGGTATTGTAGCAGTCTCTTAAAAGTTTATGGGGACTGTAACCGCTTAAGAGAAGTTCCATCTTTCCGGCTTCGATCTTGGAAAAGTCGAGGATATCATTGATAAGGCTTAACAGGATGTCGCCGCTTGCCTTGATATTGTTGGAATATTCAAGAAGCAGCGGATCGGATGTGGAACGCATTATCATCTCGTTCATGCCAAGCACCGAGTTAAGAGGCGTACGGATTTCATGGGACATGCTGGCAAGGAAGGTACTCTTGGCAAGGTTGGCCTTGTCGGCATTGATTTTAGCCTCGTGCAGCTGTTCCATAAAAATCATTTCTTCGGTCTTGTCTTCAAGAAGGAAATAGGAACCGATAAACCTGCCCTTGGTATCCGTAAGTTCGCTGTACTTGATTCTGAAATTGTGCTCTTTGCCAACAATATCCTTACCGGTATATTCAACTTCGCCGTAAATCTTATCTTCGCTTTCAAGAGCAGAAATGACCGAAACCATGGGTTCTTTGTCAAATTTGGCCTTAATCATGTCGGCACCGAATATGCTCACAAAGAAAGTGTTTGCAAAAACACAGTTTTCATCAATGTCAAAAATGATGATGCCTTCCTTCATGTCATCAACCGCCCGCCCGATTGTGGTAATAGTCAGGTTTCTCGGCACAATATGGCGGATACTGATATAAACGAGCCACCCCGCAATGGCATAGAAAACAACCGAAGCATCCAGTACAAGAGAAAATACCATGTAGACCAGGTTAAGAAAAACCACCAGAATCAGGGATGCCAGAATGCTTAAATACTTGGTCCTGTAAAAGCTGTAACTCTTTACCGTCTTGTAGGAAATAAACAAAAGCGCCGTAAGAATCACAAAATAGTCAAGAGCCAGGTGCCAGTAATATGACCAGTTAAAGTTCGTTAAGAAGAAAACCGCTCCGTCTTTTCCGACAGATTCGAAAACCGTGAAATGATGGTGAAAAAATATATTCAGGATGATGGAAACGGAATCCACAAGCATCAAAAAGAGACCGGGGAATTTAAGTCTTCTGTATGCGATAAAATATTCAACGTAAGAAAGGCAGAAGCCGCAAAGAAAGAATAAAATCCAGTTGATGGAAGCAAAATAACAGCAGTAAGCGATCACTGCCATGGTTTCGTTAACGGAAAGCGCAACAAAAATATTGGCAACGATGGCTATGATAGCAGCAATCATTGCCCTCCTCAGGCAAATTTCGTATTTTTCCTTTACCTTACCCAGCAGATTAACGATAATAATCAGGCCGATTATGGCAAACACATAGATTGTGACAAAAACTGCCTTGGTTACCATTTTTTCGCTCCGCAGATTTTATAAATACCCACAGTTGATTATACATCAAGAGAATAATAAAAACAACAAGACCGCCCTTTTAAAAGCGGTCTTGCGATCTGTTTTGTTTTAGTAATTTTCTGCCTTGAGTTCAAAAAAGCTCTTGGGATGATTGCAGGTGGGGCATTCGTCCGGAGCGCTCTCTCCGATAACGATATGACCGCAGTTTCTGCACTCCCAAATCTTTACGCCGCTCTTTTTGAACACTTCGGAATTTTCGATGTTACGAAGCAGATTTCTGTATCTTTCTTCGTGATGCTTCTCTATCTCGGCAACTCTCTTAAACTTTTCCGCAAGCTCGGGGAATCCCTCTTCTTCGGCGGTCCGTGCAAAACCGACATACATGTCGGTCCACTCGTAGTTTTCCCCTTCGGCAGCTGCCAACAGGTTTTCTTCGGTGCTTCCGATTCCGTAAAGTTCCTTGAACCAAAGCTTTGCGTGTTCTTTTTCATTCTCGGCGGTCTTCAAAAAGATCTCTGCCATCTGCTCGAAGCCGTCCTTTTTTGCCTTTGATGCAAAGTAAGTGTACTTGTTTCTTGCCATGGACTCCCCTGCAAAAGCAGCTTCAAGATTTTTCTCGGTCTGAGTCCCTGCGTATTTGTTTCCCATGTATAATTCTCCTTTCAACTCTCTTTAGGCTTTCCAAAGGCCGTGAAGATTACAGTATTCGTAAACGGCCTTAACCTTTTCCCCATCGTTAAGCGTAAATACAGCCTCGGGTTTTTCCCCGGGATTCAATTTTTTCACAGAAAATCCATTTTCCGTCTCCAGCACTATGAAATTAATAAAATGTTCGGGAAGCATGGGATGTTCCACAGAACCTACCGTAACCGTCACGCGATTTCCTTCGGTCACAACTACGGGAACATGCTTCTCAACCGCAGCATCAGTGGTTCCGGGAACAAGTTCCTTCATGGGTGAACCGCAGCAAACAACGGGAACTCCCGAATCTTTAAGTTTAACTACGATATTTCCGCAAGTTTCGCATCTGTAAATCTTTAAATCCATATATAACTCCTCCTTTGTCAACATTATATATAAAGCTCGTCCCGCTTTACGTAACAATTGTTACAAAATTAACATGTGTAACATACTTCATTATCGCATTTTTCGCCCGCAAAACATTTATTGATATTATCTATGGTGGTATTCGCGATATTCTCAAGCGCCTCATCCGTAAGAAATGCCTGGTGTGAAGAAATAATCACATTCGGAAGGGAAATGAGCCTTGCAAGAATATCATCATTTACTATATGGCCGGAGAAATCCTTGAAAAAGAAAGATGCCTCCTCCTCGTATACATCAAGACACGCAGCGCCGATCTTACGATCCTTGAGGCCGTTTAAAAGCGCTTCGGAATCGATAAGTCCACCTCTGGAGGTGTTGATGATCACAACGCCCTTTTTCATTTTCTTTATGGATTCTTCGGATACCATATGATGGTTTTCCTCGGTCAAGGGACAGTGAAAAGAGATTATATCGCTTCTTTCCCACAAAGTATCCAGATCCACATATTCAACGCCTTCAATATCCGCGGGGTACTTATCAAAGGCTATTATCTTCGCTCCGAATCCCTTACAGATATCGATGAAGATGCGTCCGATCTTACCGGTTCCCACAACGCCTACGGTCTTTCCGTGAATCTCAAATCCCGTAAGACCCGAAAGACTGAAGTTAAAGTCTCTGGTGCGGATGTAGGACTTGTGTATCCGTCTGATGGAGGTAAGCAAAAGTGCCATGGCATGCTCCGCTACCGCGTAGGGTGAATATGCGGGCACTCGGACGACCCGGATCTTCTTGTATGCATATTTGACATCGACATTGTTATAGCCGGCGCACCTTAAAGCTATCAGTTTAATCCCCAGTTCGCAGAGTCTGTCGATAACCTCGGGGCCCACCTCGTCGTTTACAAAGATACATACCGCGTCAAATCCTTTGGTAAGCGACACGGTGTCAAGGGTTAATTTGGTCTCGAAAAACTTGATTTTAATCCCATTCTTGCCATTGTACTTCTCAAAAGATTTCTCATCGTAATCCTTAGCGTCGAAAAAAGCAACTTTTACCATTCGGAACCCTCCTTTGCTCAAACCTTGGGAAGTTTTGAAAGTGATGCTTCAAGCTCCTCATCTGTGGGAATATAGTCTGTCATTTTATTGTCATGGAACTTTTCATAAGCAACCATATCGAAATATCCGGTACCCGTAAGACCGAATACGATGGTCTTTGCTTCGCCGGTTTCTTTGCACTTAAGTGCTTCGTCCACCGCAACTTTGATGGCATGTGAGCTTTCGGGTGCGGGAAGGATACCTTCGACTCTGGCAAACATTTCGGCCGCTTGGAAAACATCGGTCTGCTTTACGCTTACGGCTTCCATCAGCTTGTCATCGTAAAGCTTTGAAAGGGTGGAGCTCATTCCGTGATATCTTAAGCCGCCTGCATGGTTGGGAGCGGGAATAAAGGAACTTCCGAGGGTATACATCTTCGCAAGGGGACAAACCATTCCGGTGTCGCAGAAGTCATATGCATATCTGCCTCTGGTAAAGCTGGGGCAGGACTGAGGTTCAACAGCAATGATCCTGTAGTCTGCTTCTCCGCGAAGTTTTTCTCCCATGAAAGGAGCTATGAGACCGCCTAAGTTCGATCCGCCACCGGCACAGCCGATGACAATATCTGCCTTAACTCCGTATTTATCAAGAGCGGCCTTTGTTTCAAGTCCGATAACCGACTGATGAAGCAAAACCTGATTAAGCACGCTTCCGAGAACATATCTGTATCCGGGAGTATTTACAGCCACTT
>Ga0129306_1001576_pt1 | contig 24828 bp, 28 predicted proteins | sample P827metagenome_FD_94438 | JGI IMG/M metagenome (GOLD analysis project Ga0129306, IMG submission 94438) | Capybara group fecal microbial communities from Wisconsin, USA - P827 metagenome | ecosystem: Host-associated > Mammals > Digestive system > Large intestine > Fecal | place: USA: Wisconsin... | reverse complement strand
CATGGGGGTTATACCTGGTCTCGTTTCGATCCCAGTAGTGAAGTCCTTTTGTGTTTTGTTTGTGTACTATGGTTTTCTATGGGAATTTCATTTCGCTGCAAGCTTTCTCTATTACAATTATTTTCTTACTGTTTTTTTTAATATTTTTCTTTTACTTAATAGCGATATTGCACAATTTTAGGTGATTTTTTGAATATCAAGATATTAGATACTACTTTACGTGATGGAGAACAAACTCCGGGTGTTTCTTTAACTTCTAGTGAAAAGTTTAGAATTGCTACCAAATTGGATGAAATTGGGGTGGATTTTATTGAGGCTGGTTCCGCCATTACTTCTGAAGGTGAAAGAGAATCTATAAAGGAAATTACTAATCAGGGGTTCAATGCAGAAATTTTAAGTTTTTCAAGGCCTTTGAAAGGGGACATAGATTATTGTATTGAATGTGATGTGGATGCAGTAAATCTAGTAGTTCCAACTTCTGAGCTGCATATTGCTGATAAGTTGAAGGTTTCCCGTGACGAACTTTTAGAGTTGTCTAATAATGCTGTTGATTACTGTAAAGATCATGGTTTGGTAGTCGAATTGTCTGCTGAAGATGCTTCCAGAAGTGATGCTGACTTTTTAAGGTTAGTTTATGATAATGCTATAGAACGTGGTGCTGATAGAATCTGTGTATGTGATACTGTGGGTATTCTAACACCTGATTTGTCTTATGACTTGTTTAATAAATTAAGCGATATTGATGTTCCTATAGCTTGCCATTGTCATAATGATTTTGGTCTCGCTGTTGCAAATACATTATCAGCGCTTAAAGGTGGTGCATCAGAAATTCACACAACAATCAATGGTATTGGTGAGAGGGCTGGAAACACATCTTTTGAGGAATGTGTTGTCAGTATAGATAGGCTGCTTTCAAATTTCACTACTAATATTAAAATTAATGAAATTTATGATATTTCCAAGTTGGTTGCGAGATTAACTGGGGTTTATATTCAGCCTAACAAGGCGATCGTTGGTGAAAATGCCTTTGCTCATGAATCTGGAATTCATTCAGATGGAATTATTAAGAATTCTGCTACTTATGAACCTATTACTCCAGAACTTGTTGGACGAAAACGCAAATTCATAGTTGGAAAGCATATGGGCACCCATGGCCTAAACAATAGATTAAAGGAATTGGGCCTAAATGTTGATAAAAGCCAGCTTCAACAAATCTGTGATAATATTAAGGTATTGGCTGATAAAGGAAAGACAGTTACTGATGTTGACCTTCAGGTCATCGCAGATAATGTTTTGGAAATCAATCATGAAGATAGAATCAAGCTTGATGAAGTCACTATCGTTTCCGGTAATAAGGTAATGCCTACAGCATCTGTTAAGATAACTGTTGATGGTGAACAGATTCTTAATGCTGGTGTTGGTTTAGGTCCTGTTGATGCTGCAATCAACGCCATTAAATCCCTGGATGTATTTAAAGATATAGATTTGATAGAATATCACGTAGACTCTATCACCGGAGGTACTGATGCATTCATTGATGTAATAATTAAACTCCAAAAAGAAGACAGGGTTGTCTCTGCTAGAGGTACTGAAGCAGATATTATTAATGCCAGTGTCAAAGCATATATTGCAGGTGTTAACAGATTGCTAAGGGATTAGTGTTATTATGGATTTGGACAATTTAGAAATATTGGGTTTTAGAGCGAATATTGCTTCCGTTGGCGATACTTTAAGCCAAATCAATGATATTAAAAAAGAAGGTGAAATTATCCAACTTCTAAATGCAGATGCAATAGCAGGTACTAATCATGTCGCTCACAGTGTTAATCAGGCATTTCTCGCTTTTGAACGTGGTGAAAATCTGGCAAAGGATATCAGTGTGGAAATTGCACTTAGATGCTCAGCCCAAAGGCAAATTTCAAAGGCATTTGATATTTTGGGCCTTAAAGAAGGTGAAATGAATCTTTGTGCTGTTTTGATTAATTGTGATGATTATACTGCTCAGTTATCTTCAATATTCACTTTGGATGAGAGTGTTTTGGTTGGAGATGGTGAAAAGTTAATGGAAATATATAAAATAAGTGATGTTGAAGTTGAAAACATGTCTTTGGAAGACATTATAATCGACAGAATTACAAAACTCACTGTAGATTATTGATTTTCAATTCTTCTATTATTCTATCCAAATATTCTTGTTTTAGACATTCATAGTCAAGATTTTTTATTTCAATAGACACTGCCTTTTGTTTTACACGATTGTAATTTGGGCATGTTGTTATGAATCCGCTTTTGTCGATTGGCAGTGATCTTTTCAACTTCCATGAAATTTCTTTCGCATTATCATGTGGAATAATTATATTGACGCCTCTTTTTTTACCATGAATTGTATTGGTGATATGTTTTCGTAGATGCTCGGTTGCATTTAATGTAAGTTCTAGATTTTTTTCAACATTATCGAGTTCGCAACATATACCGCCACATATAATTTCATTAGTTTTGCTTAATTTTTGAGGCATAGTATTACTTTTGAAAACTTCTTGCATATCAGTACTAATAAATCCCCCACTCCCGACATTGATTATTTTTGGAGAACCTGTTGATGCAAGAATGATGTCTGAGTATCTGCCATTTCCAAGATTGTGTTTTTTATCTCCAATTCCTGCAGATGCATCTTCAATTGTTGTGATGCCATTGCTTTTACAATACTTGGAGATGCTTTTGGTGTCCTGTTCTCCGCTGTATCCTGCAAAGCTTGTAAAAATTAATGCTGATTTTTCGTTTATTTCAAGGTCATCCAAATATTTTGGATTTATTATTCCCAAATCGGTCTTAAGTGTTACAATGTTTTTGTTTAGGAATTTTGCAATCTGCTTAAAACCATGCCATCCTCCTTGATCTGGCACTATAATGTCGCCCTCAATTGCAGATAGCGCAACAAAAATGCTGTTGTTGCCGCTGGAAGTTACTTTTGCAAATTCATGTGATGTCAAATCTTTAATTTTATTTTGGCATTTGTTTTCAAAATCATCACTAATATTTCCTAGTGTAACTTCAGACATAATTCTTCGAGTTTCTTTTGAGGGGGTTTTGAATTTAAACATATTATTCACTTTTTAAAGTACATGTCAAGGGTAGTTTGTTTTGTGTGAAGCATTTCATTTAATAGTGTTCCTTGTTTTACATATCTCTTAATTGGTATTTTTAATTTTTCCCCGGAGTATTTTAGACAGTCTTCAAGTGTTTCGAACTCCAAGTAAGGTCTCATCATTGCTTCCTTAATATTTTCTCTCACGTTGAAAACACCCAATGGAACATATCCGTCGTATGCTTCCCTTAATATTATCAGACCTGATTGCCTTTTAATTTTTAGGAGATAATCCAGTACTGCCATTTTGGCTGTATAATAACATCCACCAACTCTTGAGTATTCTTTTTTGCCACCATTGGTTTCATAGTCTGAAAATATCAACTCTTCATTTCTCATCAATTTAATGAACGCTTCATACCATTCGTATTGCCATTCGGTTGGTGTTAAAATGATTATGTAATAGTTGTTGAGCGCTCCAAATTCAAATACTCTATAAGTGTCTAATCTTTCAAATTTCCTCACTTCTTTTAGAAATTCATCCGCCAGTGTGGAATCACATGCAGTAATTGACCAGCGTGTTGGAACCAACCTTCTTTTGTTTTTTGTTCCAATAGCTCCTACTGAAAATGCTTTCTGCATGGCTGAGAATGGAACGTCCTTGTTGTGAAGGTTTAAGACAGCTTCAGTTGCTTTTAGGTCAGTATCATAGAATGTTTTTTCAAGTTGTTTGTCCCATCTGACTGCATCGATGTCAAATTTTTCAATAACTGCACTTGGGCCGTGGGGCATGCTGTCTTCTGTAAGCATGGATCCTGTTGGACGCCTTCCGAAAGTGGCTTCACTATCGATTGATTTTGATGCAAGGGATATGTCTTGAAGTTTTTCAACGAATGGATTTTCCAAATCATCAATCTTTATGAGTTGTTTTCCTCTCACAAGGCTCATTCTATAGTTAATGATTTCATCCTGAGTTTTATTTTGGCCTATCCATGATTCTGGAGAGTCCATGATGTATGTGTCACCCATTTGTGAACTCATCATGGGTCCTGCATAAACCTTCGGATAGGACCATCTTCCAATAAAAACTGATGGTGGAGTTGTTCCTTCTAGGTTTTTCCCAACTTTAACAGACTTCATTTGAATTTGTTCTGTTAGCTTTGCAAGGTAGGCGTTTTTAGTTGTTTTCATGTTTTTAAAAAAAGTAAAAATAAATGCTATTAATTAAATAGCATTAACAGAATTCGATGGTTGCTGGTGGTTTATCACTAATGGAAAGTGCAACGTGGGTAACTTCAGAGATTTCAGAAGTGATTCTTTTGGAAATAGTTTGCACAAGTTCCCATGGAAGTTCTGCAACAGATGCGGTCATTGCATCAATGGAATTTACGATTCTAACTACTACCAAGTATCCGAAGTCTCTTTGGTCTCCTTTAACACCAGTAACTTTTGTATCGGTTAATACAGCAAAGTATTGCCATACTTCCTCATCAATTCCTCTAGATTCAACTTCATCGCAAACGATTTTATTTGCTTTTCTACAAATTTCAACGTTTTCTCTTGTAAGTGCTCCGACAACACGCACTCCAAGACCTGGACCTGGGAAAGGTTGTCTGTAAACTGTTGTTTTCGGAAGTCCTAACTCGTCACCGATTTCTCTTACTTCATCTTTGTATAAGTCACGAATTGGTTCACAGAGTTCTAATTCCATTCCGCTTGGAAGAGCTAAGTTGTGGTGGGATTTGATTTCTCCTTTAGTTTCAATCCAATCTGGTGCAATGGTTCCTTGGACTAAGAATTTAGCATCTGATTTGATTGCTTCTCTTTCAAACACGTCAATGAATACTTTTCCGATGATTTTCCTTTTTTCTTCAGGGTCTTCAACACCTGCAAGAGCATCCATAAATTCATCGGAAGCGTCTACAAATTTGAAGTTTAATCTGTCCTTGAATGTATTGGTTACTTGTTCGACTTCACCTTCTCTTAAAAGACCATGATCTACAAAAACTGCAGTTAAATTATCGCCAATAGCTTCTTGGACAAGTACAGAACATACTGAACTGTCTACTCCACCAGAAAGTGCAATGATTGCTTTTTCATCACCAATTTGGTCTTTGATTTTTTGGATTGCATCTTCAATAAATTCTTTTGGACTTAACATTTTATTCCTCATCTTCTTCGTAATCTTCAATAATTTGTTTAATCATGGCTTCAAGACCATTGTCATTTCCACTTTCAATGGCTTCCATGATGTCATCATATTTAACGAATTTTTCAAGTTTTACAGATTTAGCTCCAATTCCAGATATTCTAAATCCGTATTCTTCATCACCGATTGGTATGTTAACATATTTTCTTTTTAAACCTGCTTTGTTATCTTGCGCTTTGGTTGCTAAATCTTCTGCATTATCAATCATTGTTACACCTATTTCTGACAAATTTTATAAAAGTTTTCAAATATTATTGACCCTTTTGGGGTATGATGTACTTCGGGATGGAATTGGATTCCATAAACATCTTTATCTTTATGCTTAAAGGATTCAACGTCACATAAGTTGGAACTAGCTAAGATTTCAAAATCTTCGGGGATTGTTTTTACTTCGTCTTTGTGGGAAGACCAAACATCCATTTCTGGTGCTAATCCTTCAAACAAGTTTTCATCGTTATTAATATTAATTTTCACCTGAGCATAACTTTCAGTATCTGAAGTTGTTACCTGTCCGCCGTATGCCTTTGCAATTAACTGGTGTCCAAGACATATTCCTAAAATAGGTATCTCAAAGTGTTTAATGTACTCTTCACTATTACCAGCACCCTCAAGGGAAGGTCCTCCACCTAAAATTAATCCGATTGGATTTTCAGCTTCAATCTCTTCGATTGTCAAATCATTTGAAACCAATTTTGATGGTATTTTAAGATATTGCAAACTTCTCTGAATTCTATGATTGTATTGTCCTTTATTATTGATAACTAATATTGTCATTTTATACTCCATGAAAATATAATGATATTATTTTTGGTTTTTTTATTTATTATAGTTATCTTATAATTATTTAAAAAATAGTAAAGTTACTTGTAATTCCCTTAAGATTTATATATGATATTTTATAAAAGTGAAGTACATGGAATTACAAGATTTAATATTTATTATCGTTGCTATTTTTATAGCAGTATTATTATTGAAAGTGTTCATGTGGTTATTGCCGGTTATTGTAGTATTGATAATAGCATTTTTCATTTACATGTTCTTAAAAGAACGTTATGATTAGTTTTCCTTCAAATCGCGGTATGCTGAAGTTGCTGCGACTGCACCTTCTCCGCAAGCTACAACCCACTGCTTTAAACCAACACAAACATCACCAATTGCATATACATAGTCTACATTAGTTTTCTGGTTTTTATCTGTGATTATATGGCCAGTTTCATCAAGATTGACGTTTAACTGTTTTGCAAGTTCCGTATGTGGTTTGTATCCAACACTAATAAAAACGCCGTTTGTTGGAATTTCCATAAGCTCACTTGTTTTGGTGTCTTTAAGGATTACAGACTCGACAAGCATTTCACCTTTGATTTCCTCAACGGTCGCATTAAGGATGGTGTTGATACCTTCTTTTTCAATCATGTCCTGCAAGTGTTTCTGAGCTCTGAATTCATCTCTTCTGTGGACGACAGTAACGTTGGCGCCAAGGTTTTTAAGATAAACTGCTTCTTGAAGGGCACTGTTTCCTCCACCCACCATTATTATGTCTTTTCCTGCAAAGAAAAACCCATCGCATGTTGCACAATAGCTCACGCCCCTTCCAATAAATTCTTCTTCACCTTTTGCATTTAAATGTTGGTGTGAGCTTCCGGTTGCAAGTATAACAGTTTTTGTCAGATATTCTCCTTTGTCGGTTTTGACTTCAAATTCATTGTCATTTTTTATAATCTCTTTAACATTTTCCATTTCGTGCAAATCACAGTTTTCGATAGCTTGTGCTTTCATTTTTTCAATTAGCTCTAAACCTGAAATGCTTTCAAAGCCAGGGTAGTTTTCCATTAAAGGAACTTCACGGCCAATTCCTCCGGCCAGATCTTTATCGATTATAAGATTTTTGGTTCCTTGCCTGCCAGCATAGATTCCTGCAGTTAGTCCGCCAGGTCCTGCACCTATGATAATGATGTCATATGTTTCCATGTTAACTCCTCAAGAAATTTGTCTTTAGTTAGGTTTATTTATTGTAATTAATGATTTAAAAACTATGCATCTTTTATAAAATATTGTAATTATTATTTTTTTATGGTGATTTTTACAGTTTTGCTTATAGACGAGAAAAATTTATTTCCATAATATTTAATTGTCACTGTAAAGGTTCCTTTTTTGTTTAATTTTATTTTAAACTCTCCGACACCTTTTGAATTTGTTTTTGCAGAGTAAGTTTTTCCTTTAATTTTTAAATAGACTTTAGCATTTTTTATATTTTTTCCAAGATTGTCTTTTAAGATAATTGTATATTTTTTAGTTTTTGTTTTTATTTTGAATGTCTTTTTTGAAGCTTTAATGGTTGGAATGGCTTTTTTAACTGTAATCTTAAGATCGGTTGTTGATGAAGCATAATCTTCATCTCCTTTAAAATCGATTTTAACAGGATATGTATTTGGATTGAGTTTTAAATTTATTTTTACTTGCCCAAGAGAATTTGTTTTAAGATTATGAATCTTATTATTAACACTTACAGAAACATTTTTGTTTATAAGATTATTTCCTAAATCGTCCTTTAAGGTTATAACTAAACTTTTTTCTTTGTTATAATAATAATTTAGATTGGATGCAATTATTTTTGTTGGAGTTTGGATTTTAATCCATGAAAAGTTGCTGGATACATTAATATTTAATAATTTATTAAAATCAGGGTTGTTTGACCCCCAATAGTTATTATCAATCAAATAGTCATCATTAGCAATATAGATTGCGCTGGAAATATTGGCAGTATTGTTTAAGAAATTGGAATTGTCTACGGATAAAGTGCCGGAACTGTATATTGCACCTCCAAAATCGGCAATATTGTTTGTGATAGTTGCATATTTGATTGTAACTTCACTTTCTGCAATTTTTATCGCTCCTCCTTCATTAGCAGTATTGTTTCTAAGAATTGAACTTTTTATTGTTAATTGGGAATTGGAATCACAATGAACTCCTCCACCATATCGGGCGACATTATTCTCGACAATGGAATTAAAAATATTCATTGAATATTGGAAATTATATAATCCGCCTCCCCATTTTTCAGCAGTGTTGTTTGATATATTTGAGTAGTGTATATCACAGTATCCCCAATTTTTAATAGCTCCCCCTATTTCTTGAGCATAATTAGAAATCAAGTTGGAGTTGTATATTTTAACGTTGCCCTTATTGTTATACAGGACTCCTCCAAATATTCCTCGATTATTATAGAAAGAAGAGTTTTGTATTGTAACTGTTCCATACATTGTATAAATTGCCCCACCATCACCAGATGACTTTGAGTTAACAATTTTTGAATTTGTTATTTCAACAATTCCCCCATCATTATATATTGTTCCTCCATCACCTGCTTCGTTATCACTTAATGTGGAATTTTCAATCGATAGTTTACCATTATTGTAAATACCTCCGCTACTTCCATTAACAATTTTCAGACCTATAAGATTTACATGGGCATTTTTAGCGATGATAAAAATTGAAGAGGTTTTGTTTGCATCTAAAATAGTATTTTGAAATCCGATAATCGTAATATTTTTGTTAATGGTGATTGGCGTACCTTTTCCAAAGTAAGTATTATTTCCTAAATAAACACTTTCATTAGGATTCGAATTATCAATTAAATTTTGAATTGAAGAAAAATCATCAGTACTGTTTGTTGGTTCACTAGTGGCTGAAACGGCAGGAACCAGAATAAACAGTGATATTATTACTATAATAACTAATCTTTTAATGATCTCACATCCGATATCTACTTTTTAATTGTAATTGTCTGTTTAATTTGTTGATTTACATATTTGATGTAAATTGTATATTTTCCAGCTTTGTATTTATTTTTAATTGTTACTTTAGCAATTCCTTTACTGTTGGTTATTGCACTATATGTCTTTCCTTTAAATTTAAATGTAATTTTTTTGTTTTTAAGTGCTTTTCCATTTGAATATTTTAAGGCAGCTTGAACAGTAATTGGTTTTTTGACTTTAACAGATACGTTTTTAGACTTTAAAATCTGCTTTACGGTAATTTTATTTTTGATGGTATAATCTTTATAGGTTACAGAAATTGAGTATTTTCCAGCCACGAGATTGATTTTTTTAGTAATGTATCCATTGGCATCGGTTTTAAGTGTTGATTTAACCCCATTGAGAACAACAGTTACCTTCACATTAGCACCAACTGCTTTTCCATCATCACTGATAATTTTAACTTTGTAGGTTTTAGAATCAAGATAATCTTTTGTTAAATCTTTGTTTTCGACAATTCTTGGCAAAATAGTTATGGAATTGACAATTTTTTCATTAGTTCTTGGATTAATGGATGTGATATTATAACTTCCCACAGTTAATTTCACTGGCAATGCTGCCATTCCATTCTTGTCTGTTGTGGATGAATAGCTCGCATTGTTTATTGTAAATGTAATTTCAATATTCTTAAGAGGGAATCCAAATTTATCTAAAAATGTCGCATTAAAATCATATGGGCTGTTATATGCTTGTGTGATGTTATCAGAGATTATTGTCTCATTGACAAGTTCTAACCAAGTTGTAGGGTTAGGACAAGCGTTATTTGTAATAAATGATTTATTCCATTCAGCAGAATTAGGAATTATGCTTCCCCAATAATTGTTTTCAAAATTATGATCCACTTTGCCCATTTCATAAATGTGGATAAGTGCTTCTTTACGTGCGGTATTTCCTATAAACTCATTATAGTTGAAAACGGTTACAGGAATATTATGGTCTTCTTCGAGATATGCTTCCATTATGCTGGCATAGTTTCCTGCAGTATTGTTTATTACCTTGGAATATGTCATTGTCAAAGCACCGCAATTTCTAATTACTGCTGCTGCATCACCTGCAGTATTGTTTACAATTGTGCAATTAGTAACTGTCATTTGACTTAAGTAATTTTTCAGCGCACCTCCTTCTATATTTGCACGATTATTTATAAAAGTACAGTTTTCAACAAATGTCACATCAGTACCTCTTGTAGATACTCCTCCGCCGTCCCGATTTGCATAATTGTTTTCAAATAAGGAATTATAAATGTAAGCTGTTGAAAAAAAGGTATTGGTTGCACCTCCATCAGTTCCAGCATAATTTCCATAAAAATAGCAGTTATTTATTTCTAATGTTCCAAATTTACAAAATGTCTCTATGGCATGGTAATATCCAGTTACAGAAACTGCTCCTCCCATAGCTTCATTTGATAAACTGTCAACAGTATTATTAATAAAAATACAATTGTCTAAAACCAAATGTCCTCCACCATTTACTTTAATTGCACCACCGTTAGTGGTTGAAAATGCATTAATAAAAGTAATATTTTTTATAGTTAGTTTTGATGTTGAATCAACAAGAATTATGGATTGCTTGTGTTCTCCATCAATAATTGTTTCATTAGGGTTTCCTATACCTTGCAATGTCAAATCTTTGTTAATATTAATTCCGGATTCTTTATAAGTTCCGGGAGTCAAATCAACTGTGCTGTTGTTATCTATCTGATTAATTGAATCCTGGATGCTAGTGTTATTATCAATAGTAATTTCTTCAGCACTAACGCATGGTATTAAAAGGATTGTTGCCAATATGATTAAAATGATTATTTTTTTAATAATTTAGCCTCCCATATGAGCATCGATAATAATAATTTTATAATCGTTGATAAAAATAGTTTGTTATAATATTTTAGAACTAATTTTGCAATTTATTAAAAAAAAGAGTTTTTTTGGAAAACTCGACTGAGCTTTCCTAAATTAATTTTTGAATTTCTTCACGCACGATTTTATTAACCATACCGCCGTCAGCTTTTCCTTTAAGTTGTTTCATACACATTCCCATTAAAGGACCCATAGCACCCATTTGACGTTCTTTTACCATTGATTCATTTTTAGCTACAATATCTGCAATGATTTTGGCTATATCATCTTGGCTAAGCATAGTTAAGTTGCTTTTCTCAGCAATTTCCGCAATATCCATTTCTGGATTTTTAATTGTTTCAACCGCTAATTTACGCACGCTATCTTTTGCAATTTTGCCTTCTGCTAAAAGTGTGAAAATGCCTTTAAAATGTTCTAAGGTTAAAACATTAATGTCAAGGCTTTCTCTTTTGATTTCTCTGAGGTCATATGCAAGAAGGGAAGCAACAGGTGTTGCATCTACATCAACATCAGCTAAAATGTCTTCAAACATGTCAGCTTCTTGTCTTTTGACAAGTTGTGTTGCCAAATCTTCACTTAATTTGTATTCTTCAATGATTCTAGCTTGTTTAACATCAGGCAGTTCAGGTAAATTATTTGCAATAGGTTCGATTCTATCGGAAGTAATTTTAAACAATGGAATATCTGTTTCAAGATACATTCTATTTGCGGTTGGAAGTGGCCTCATGTATTCTGTGTTCCCATCATCAAGAGCTTTTCTTGTCTCTTCAACAACACCTTCAAGACCTAAATTGGCTCTTCTTTTAACTTCTTCTAAAGCGGAAATGGCAATGTCTTCATCGTGTGCTACGATAATGAAAGCGTCATTTTCACCTATATTCAAGAAATCAGCTACTCTGTCTACTTCATCTTGGGTAATTCCATAAGCAGGTAATTCATCTGAGTGGAAAATACCTGAGACTCCACGTTTTTTAGCATAACTTGCAATTTCAGTTCCAAATCTTCTTCCCGGTTGCACTTCAAGACCAATCAATCCATCAAATCCTTTCAAAACAACTGCCTTGATGGTTTCAGCGGACTTTAAAATTTTAGATTCGGTATCTTTGAATAATTCATCTAAAGTGTGTATCTCTTCAAGAACTTCAGCATTTCTTTTTTGAAGTTCCTCTTTAATGTCAATTAAAACCAATTGTCTTTTAACTTCGCGTTCTACAATTTCGGCCATTAAATCTAAATCTTGCACTCCTTTAATTTCTACACGAGCGCCTTTTGCAATAGAGATGTTTAAATCTTGTCTGATTGTTCCAAGACCTCTTTTAACATTTGTGCTTCTTAAAATTTGACCTAGCATATATGCAACTTCACGAACCTGGGCAGGATCATGCATTGAAGGGTCTGTTGTAATTTCTGCAAGAGGAATACCTAACCTGTCTAATCTAAACTCGGTAAATCCGTCTTTAGTTTCAATTCTTCTTGCAGCATCCTCTTCAAGACCAAGACTTTCAATAACAACTCTTCCATAAGGAGTATCCAAATATCCGTCGGTTGCAACCATACCTGTTCTTTGGAATCCTCCAGTATTACTTCCATCAATAACCTGTTTTCTCATTGTATGGAATTCATCAACAATGTGCATATTCATTAAGCATGCAATTGTGATACAAATGTCTAAAGCTTCTTCATTTAAGCTTTGAGGTGGTTCATCATCGTTTTCAACAAGGCAGGTATGTTTTTCAAAGTTTTCATATTTGAAATTCAATCCTCTTAATGATTCTTGAAGAGCAGCCCTATCGATTTCTCCAAGCTCTGATTGGGTTGGTCTTAATTTTCTTTGAATCAATTCATCAAAATCATCATCAACCAGTTCTGTTTTACATGGACAGAATAATTTGTGTGCACTGTTTAATTGTTGGTGAATTTCAAGTCCCATTTTTAATCCTAATTCATTGTAATCCATATTAGCACCACCTTAATTTAAGAAATCCTTGATTGAGGATTTTTCTCCAAATTCACCTGCAATATTTTTATGCATAATTTCTTTTACTTTACTGTAATCGTCACTTTGACCTAATGCCCAACATAATTTGACATATGTTGTCTCAGGAGTCATATCAAGCCCGGAAATTACTCCAGCATCAAGAATTTCACGACCTGTTGAGTAAACATTCATGTTCACTCTTCCATAAAGGCATTGTGAGGTCATGATTACTGGAATGTTTTCATCCTGCGCTCTTTTAAATGAGTCAATCAAGTTATTAGGAACATGTCCAAGTCCAGTTCCTTCAATAACAAGGCCTTTATAACCTTTATCAATATGATATTCGATGTATTCTTCAGAAATTCCTGGAAAACTTTTGATAAACCCAACTTTTTCTTCAATGCCAGTATTCAATTCAAGTTCTTGAGAACCACGTTTGGTGTAATTGTAATCAGGGTTTATGTTGACCTTTTTATTTTCAATTTTAGCTATCGGTTGGGCATTGATGCTTCTAAAAGTATCTCTGCGGCTGGTATGCATTTTCCTTACTTTAGTTCCTTTGTGCAAGTAAGTGTACTCGTCATTTAAACTTCCATGCATACAAACGCAAACTTCCGCAATGTCTGATTTTGCGGCTATTACGGAATCAATCAAGTTGATGTTAGCATCACTTGAAGGTCTGTCTGAACTTCTTTGGGCTCCAGTAATGATGATTGGAACTGGAGTTTTTAACATGAAGCTTAATGCCGCTGAGGTGTAATGCATTGTATCGGTACCATGAGCTATTACAACACCATCAGAGCCATCGTTAATGTCAGATGCAATTTCTTCTGCAGCTTTAACCCAGTATTCTGGTTTCATATTTTCACTTAAGATATTATATAATGCTTTGACGTTGTAGTTAGCATAATCCAATAATTCTGGGTTTGCTTTTACAAGATCGGATGCAGTAAATTTAGGATGCACAGCTCCGGTTCTGTAATCGATAACAGAAGATACAGTTCCACCAGTAGACACGATTGATATGTTTTGTTTTGATGGGTCATGAGGAATTTCTTCTTCATCATAACCAATCTTTGGTTTGTCTCCCTTTTCAATTAACTCAGCAGTTGTATTGTCAATGGCTACGCCAATATTATAACCGCTGGATAACTTTAAAACTAAATATCCATCATCAGCGTCTTCTGGCCTATCAAGTAAAATACCAGTATAGGTGATATCTTCCTTATGGACTTTGATGGTATCTCCTATACTTAAATCATAATCTTCGATATATTTTCTAGAAATTTCTTTATAAGTCATTAAATCACACTTATGAATTGTTTTTTAACCATTCGGCTCCAGCTTCTAAAACTTCAATATTCACATCAATGACTTTTGGTTTGGATGCAAACATTTCTTTAATAGCGTTTTCATAAGATTCACGTTTTAAAACATCGGTTAATTCAGTTAATGCACCAATCAATGCAGTATTTGCAGTTCTTGCATTTCCATGCTCTTCTGCAATGTCAACACAAGGCATTGGGATAACTTTAACGTCTTTATCGGTTGTAAATTCACCAATATGTGAATCGTAAAGTATTGTTCCACCATCTTTAACATCCTGTGAGAATTGTTCTAAAGATGGTTTATTTAAAGCAATGAGAATGTCAATATCATCGACAACTGGTGTTCCTATTGTTTCGTTAGAAATTACTACAGAACAATTTGATTTTCCACCTCTTTGTTCCGGTCCGTAACTAGGATACCATGATACATGTTTTCCTTCAGCACATGCTGCTTGAGCTATTGTTAAACCAGCACTTAAAACTCCTTGACCTCCAAAACCGGAAACCTTAATGCTTAATGGTTTAATGTCATCATCAACATATCCTGAGTCTTCACTTCGGGTAACGTTAAATATTTTATCTAATGATTCGGTTGAAAAGTCACTTGCCGGTCTTTGAACAGGTTCTTTAGTGTATAAATTATTTCTGAAGTTTTTAACAGGGAATTCCTTTTCCATTTTCTCTTCAATGAATTTTTGTGCACTTTTAACATCTTGTTTTAAGTTTGTTGGACAAGGTGATAATACTTCAACGAATGAATATCCTTTTCCCTCTTTTTGAACAGTCAATGCTTGTTTAATCGCATATTTTGCAAGCCTAATTTTTAAAGGATTTGCAAGGGATACTCTTTCAATGAATACTGGTGCTTTTAGGGTGTTGATTAATTCACACATGTGGGTAGGGTGTCCTGCATAATCAGGGTCTCTACCTGTTTGACAAGTAACGGTTTTTTCTCCAATTAATGTGGTTGGAGCCATTTGCCCACCAGTCATTCCGTAAACTGTGTTGTTCACGAAAAATACTGCAATTTTCTCTCCTCTGTTTGCAGCTTGTAGGGTTTCATTTAAACCAATTGAAGCTAAATCTCCATCTCCTTGGTAACTCATTACAATTGCATTATCTTCAGCTCTGGAAATACCAGTAGCTACTGCAGGTGCTCTTCCGTGAGCAGTTTGGAAATTTCCGCAGTTAAAATAGAAATATGCATATACTGAACATCCTACTGGAGAAATCATAACACAACGTTCTTGAATTCCAAGTTCGTCCATACATTCAGCAATTAATTTATGTAAAATTCCATGTCCACAACCTGCACAATAGTGTGTTGATTTGATGTTGGTTCCTTTTCTAGGATATTCTTCTAAAAGGGATTGTGGATTTCTACGTATTTTTAATTCATAATCTTTATCAATATTTTCACTCATCTTTCCACATCCTTAATCAATAATATTTGGACTAGCTTTTTCTTCACTTCTTTTTGAAGTATCTAAGCTTTCATCTTCATATCCTGCAATTTCATAAATCTTTGCAAGCACATGTTTAAGTTCAATTAAGTTTCCACCCATTCTATTTACGAGGTGTGTGTCTTCTTTTCTAAGTGCTGCAAACTGGACATCAGCTAATAGCTGCCCGTTACTCATTTCTACTGAAATAAAACTAACTCCTTTATCTGCTAGTTCTTTAACTTTTTCAACTGGGAAAGGAGATAATGTAATAGGCCTTAAGAGTCCTACTTTTATGCCGTTGGCACGACTTTTATCAACGGCGGATCTTGCAATGCGGCTGCTAATACCATAGGATACTAAAACAATTTCTGCATCTTCAACTTGGTATTCTTCGAAAATAACTTCTTCTGCATCAATTTTTGCATATTTTTCCTGAAGTTTGTAGTTGAAGTCTTCCAATTCATTAAAATCATTATAAATTGAGGTAATGAGGTTTTCCATGGTTTCTTTATTTCCTTTTACGGCCCAATCCTTATCATTTTTAGGTTCGATAGCTTTTTCAGGGAATACTAATGGTTCAGCCATTTGTCCTAAAGTACCGTCAGCAAGAACTACAACAGGATTTCTCCATTTATCCGCAAGTTCAAATGCTTTCATGGTTAAATCACACATTTCCTGAACACTGTTAGGTGCCAAAACTATATTTTTATAGTTTCCATGGCCCCCGCCTTTAACGACTTGATTGTAATCTCCTTGTTCAGGACCAATGTTACCTAGTCCCGGTCCTGCTCTCATGATGTCTACAATAACTGCAGGCAATTCAGCACCTGCAAGGAAAGTAAATCCTTCTTGCATTAAACTGATTCCGGGTCCTGATGAAGAAGTCATAACCCGGTGTCCTGTACCTGAAGCTCCATAAACCATATTGATTGAAGCTTCTTCACTTTCAGCTTGAACAAAGTTTCTTCCAACCATTGGGAAGTATTTTGATGCTTCATGTAAAATTTCACTTGCTGGAGTAATTGGGTATCCAAAGAAACAGTCACAGCCAGCATACATTGCACCGATAATAACTGCAGTATTTCCTTTTACCATTTGATTACTCATCTATTTTCCCCCTTTTAGCTACTTTAGCTTTAATCATTTTTGCAACAGAGTCATTAGCGATATTTTTAATTTGATGTACTTCGAGCGCCAATGGTTCCGGGCATGTAAAGTAACAGTCTTTACAGCCAGTACAGCCATTTCCACTATAATAAGCGAATTGATATCCTGCATTGTTCATGTCTTCACTAAGTAATATTGCATTTTGAGGACATCCGACTATGCATCGCATACAACCTTTGCAAATTTCTTTATCAATAACTGGATAAGATATCTCTTCTGTCATTTATATCATCTAATTAAACTTTTTTTGATCTTTTTCTCTGATTTCAACTCTCCTTGTTTTGCCGCTGATGGTTTCAGGAAGTTCATCCACATATTCAACCATTCTAGGATATTTATAAGGAGCTGTAACTCTTTTAACATGATTTTGAATGTCTTTAGTTAAAGAATCTGATGGTTCAAAGTCTGGTTGTAAAACAATACTTGCTTTTACAATTTGACCTCTTACTTCATCAGGATAAGCGGTAATTGCGCAGTGACGTACTGCTTCGTGAGATAGTACTGCACTTTCTACTTCGTAAGGTCCAATACGGTAACCTGAAGATTTAATAATGTCATCATTTCTTCCAACAAAGTGAACATATCCTTCTTCATCCATCCATGCAGTATCTCCACAATGGTAATATCCATCATGCCATTGTGCTTTTTGCTTTTCAGGGTCTTTATAATATTCTTTGAAAAGTCCCGGAGGTACTCCTTCACTTACATCAAAACAAAGCTCTCCTTCATCACCAAATTCTACAGGATTGTCGTCTTCATCTAATAATTTTAATTTGTAAAGTGGAGAAGGTTTTCCAATTGATCCAACTTTAGCATCTAACCATATGAAAGTTCCGATTGATAATGTTGTTTCGGTTTGTCCGAATCCTTCTTTAATTCTCAAGCCGGATATGTCATAGAATCTTTCAGATACTTCAGGAGGGAGTGGCTCACCTGCTGTTGCAACATATTTTAAATTTGAAAAGTCATATCCTTCAATTTGTTCTTTAATTAAAAATCTATAGACTGTTGGAGGTGCACAGAAAGTGTCTACTTTATGCTCTATGATTTTTTCAAGTAATTTGATTCCATTAAACCTTACGTAATCATAAATGAATGTTGCAGTTCCGGCAATCCATTGTCCGTAAATATTTCCCCAAACTGCCTTTCCCCATCCAGTATCTGATGCAGTATGATGAACTCCATCTTCTACAACATTCTGCCAGTATTTTGCAGTTGGGATGTGGCCTAAACAATAAGTGTGTCTGTGTGCAACCATTTTAGGAAGTCCGCTAGTTCCGGATGTAAAGTAGATTAGGAATATTTCATCAGCCATCGGATTTTCTTCGCCGGTTGGCCTTTCATAAATTGGGCTTTCTTCTTTAATAGCTTTGTTAAAGTTAATCCAACCGTCCCTATCGGTTCCAATTACAAGCTTTTTTAAATCCCAATCAAGTTCTTTTTCTGCTTGTTCATAATCTGGAAGTAAAGAATCTTCTTCAACACTTATAATTGCTTTCACTTCTGCTTTTTTTAATCTAAAATCAATATCATGGAGTTTTAACATATGGGTTGCAGGAATGACTATTGCACCAAGTTTGTGTAATGCTACCATACAAATCCACCATTCATATCTGTTTTTTAAAGTAAGCATTACTTTATCGCCTTTTTTAATTCCTATCCTTTTAAGTAAATTCACAGTTTTATTAGAATATTCTTTCATGTCTTTGAAAGTGAATGTGTGTTCTTCTTCATCATTAGTCCATATTAATGCGATTTTATCTGGATCAATTTCTGCATATTTATCCACTACATCAAATCCAAAGTTAAAATCCTCATCATATTTAAGTTTAAAATTATTGAAAAAATCTTCATAAGAGTTAAATTCAACTCTCTCTACAAAATCTCCTATTACTGATGTCATGTAATTATCTCCTATAAATATTATATGATTACTGCTAAAAATTTAGCCGGTTCATCGTTAAGTGCTACCATTGCATGTCTATGCGCTGAATCAAAGAAGATGCAATCTCCTTCGTTTAATATGATTTCATTGTTGTGTATGTATATTTTTAATGAACCCTCTAAAACGTAGTTAAATTCTTGTCCCGGGTGTGAATTAAGTGAAGGCACAGGATTCTTTTTAGGGTCCACAGTAACAAGGAATGTTTCAGCATTTTTATGAATGAATTTGGAACATAAGTTTTCATGAGTATATTCTTTGCTTCTGTCGACTGATATTCCTTTGTTTGCACGAGTAACATCAAAGATGCTCATTCTACTTTCTTCACCGGTTAATAATAATCCTAAATTAACTTTAAAAATATGTGCAAGTTCATATAAGAAACTTGCGGGGATGTCTACTTCTCCATTTTCATATTGGATGTAGGTTTCTTCTTTAATGTTTAAGTTTTCAGCAATTTCTTTAATAGTAATGTCTGAAAGTTCTCTCAATTCTCTAATTCTATTTCCAATATCCTTGTTGTATTCGTTCATAAATAAACACCTAATTTTTTTCATTGATTTTTATAATTATAATAAATATTATAACATATTATAATTTTTAAACTTATAATTATATAAAGCTTATTAAAAATCGTGATAATTCGTTATAAATCCACTTAACAAAAAATTTTTTTGATGTCATTTTTTGTGCAATGATATTGGAAAGTTTTATATATTTCAAATGATTAATTCCTATTTAATAATTAAAAATGGAGATTAAAAATGCCTTCAAATGAAATTGGTACTAACGTAATTTTTAAAAAGCAATTAGGTTTGAATTATGAAATTGACCAAAAATATGTTGGATTAAAAATGAAGGAAAATAATATTTTGTCTTTTAATTTTAGAGTGCCGGGGGCTTTAAAAGATGAAGTTGAATCTTACTTTAAAAGATTTAAATTAGGTGAACCGATACTAGTGGATATAGGGGGAACTGGAGACATCCGTTGTGATTTTAAAGGTCTTTCACCTGTTTTAAAAAGCAAAGATGAATTCGACAGATATTTCATCTCAGCAACCTTGCAAGAAGATAAAAAATACGATCCTTTAGAAGAAGAAAAATGTGAAACTTGTAGTGGATGCGGATTCCACTAACTTTTTTTAATTTTAGCTAAATTTCATATTTAGCGCGCTTATTTCCTGTACAATATATTTTATTATCAAAATCATTGATATTACTACAATGACTGTTGTTAGAATTAGCAGAGGGAATTGGCATATTATGCTGTCAAGCTGTATTAATTCAAAGAACACTGCAACAACATTATTTATGAAATGCACACTCATTGGAACGAAAATATTGTCTGTTTTTAAGTATAATATACACATGCATATTCCAAATAGAAATGCGCTTGTTATTCCTCCGAAATCATGTCCAATCCCAAATAATAATGAGGAAATAATCATTGCGGGAATGATACCAATTCTGATTTTCAACCTGTTAAATAATACTCCTCTGAAAACTAGCTCTTCAATAAGAGGAGCATAGAATATTGATCCAATCGCACTTATAATGAATGCTCCTGCAGAAATGTCTACGGAGTCAATATCAAACATGCTAACCCAACTTGGGTCATAAAGTCCGATGAATAAATCTGCCCATGATAGAACACAGGTGAATATAAATGCAAATGCCATATTGATGGCAAAAACATAAAAAATTTCTTTTCTAATCGATGGTGAAAAAAGATTCTTCAAATTCTCTTCAATGCCTGTGCTTTTTCTTAACGCAAATATGAAAAAGAGTAAAATCACTGTGAGGAATACGATGAAAAACAAATCATCGTTTTTTGAAAGAATCGGGAAAAAAATCATTAGCATTATCATAATAATGCAACTGAGTAGAATACCTAATGCAAGGTCACGCAGTTTTATGGTTCTTAATCGAACATTAAATTCTTTTACATTAAAATCCATTTTTTCACATCTACAATATTGTTTTAAACCAATTCACTGTTTCTTGAAGTTGGTTTTCAAAATCATCAATATCAATTTTAAAATTTATTTTTTCCATATTCTTAACATCCGCCAGGGAGTGTTTGATGTCTCCTTTTCTTGTTGGCAGATATTTTGGTTCTACATCGCTGTCTATTGTATCTTTGACAATTTCATATAATTGGTTGATGCTTAATTTTTTACCTGAAGCTATATTTATTATGCCATTGTAATCTGATTCTGCAGCTTTGATATTTGCTTTAACAACATCGGTTATGAACACGAAATCCCTGGTCTGCTCTCCATCTCCATAAATTTCAGGCTGTTCTCCTTCAAGTATGGAACTGATAAAATTAGGGATCACGGCGGCATATTGGGAATTTTTGTCCTGTCCCGGTCCAAATACATTAAAGTATCTCAAAGAAATATAATTTAAACCATAACTTTCATAAAATGATTTTAAATATAATTCACAGCTAGCTTTTGATGAGGCATAAGGAGATTTTGGCATTGGCTGTTCTGTTTCTTTTAAAGGCATATTTTCGTTTTGCCCGTAAACAGATGATGAAGAAGAAAATATGATTTTTTTAACATTATTTTTAACTGCGCATGTTAACAGTTTTATTGTCGCATTAAGATTTATCTCACTGCATTCTAACGGTTTGTCAATACTTAATGGAACACTTGCCATTGCTGCAAGGTGGAAAATGTAATCTATATTTGATGTTATCTCATCAAGATTTGCATCACGAATATCCTCTTTTATGATTTTTAAATTTTCATGATTCGGATTTTTAAGATTAGTGACACTTCCTGTAGAAAGGTTATCTAGAATAACAACCTTATTATCGTTTAATAATGCATCTGCAAGATGTGAACCTATAAATCCGAGTCCACCAGTTATTAAAATATTTTTATTCTTCATAAGCCACCATTAAGTAATTTAAATTATGTTTAACAACTAATATTTATTTTTAAGTAACAACATTTATATATTTTAATATAATATAATTATTATTTAAGAGGAGTCTAATAATATGTTTGATTTGGTGTATAATACCATATTTTTTGCTTCCTATGGTAATTTCTATGGACTTAGCAATATTACAATCAGTTCATTTGATGTTTTATTAGCTTATATTGTTACTATTATTGTTTCTATTATTGTAGCATTGGTTTTAAGGATTCCATTATTGCCTAGCAAACCATATAGGTATTCTTTTGATGTAAGTGCTTTATATCCGACTCCGATAATAGCTATTGGTATTTTTTCTATATTTCTAGTTTTAAATTACACTTTCATTTATAATGGAATTGTATTGGCTGTTATTATTGGTGTTTTATCTGCATTATTTGTGAAATATTTATTCGATTTCGTATTTCCAAAACCTCTTGATGAAGATAATGGGGAGGATATTAATGAATGAGGTAATTGGAATAATAATTGCTGCAATTCTCTGTTGGTTGAATTTTGTTATTGTTGATACATATTTCGGACTTCCCGAACAGCCTGGCGTTAGAGGTGCTAGGATAATTGGTGAAAATGTCGAAAAAAGAGGGGGAGATATTGCTGGTGGATTTTTCCAAGGAAACATCGTTTGTTCTCCGGATGCATCTGCTGGTACATTAATAGCTTCTATTGGATACTTGCTTTTAGGAATTCCTGGAGGAATTATAGCTGCATTTTTAGTGTTTATTGGAAATAGGTTATGTGCTGATCCAGGTTATGCCGGAACTGTTGGAAGCCTAACAGCCACTGTAATTATTTTTGTTTGCTCATTTGTTGGATTTACTCCGGAAATGTTTATCGTGGGAATGGTTATAGCAATATTGACTGTACAAGGTATTGACCATAAAAGAGCTTCAATTGTTTTAGGTAAAATTGCAGAGAAATTCAATAGACATGCTTGAGAGTGATTAATATGTATGTTGAAATAATTGGAGTTATAGTCATATTTGTTGCATTAAGAGCATTAATAACTCAAAACAAAGCTGAAAAGTTATTATATTTAAATGTTATGGGATTTGGAGTTTCAGCTATTATAGCTTTGGTAATTAATACTCCTTTTGCTCTTATTGTTGCAGCAGCATTCTTTATTTGTTCTACAATTAGTGCTAATGCAATTGCATACACATTAAAAAGACTAGACGACGAAATACTATTGGAGTGAGGCATTGAAATGGAGTTCGTATCTATAATTGCAATAGCTTTGATGGTAATCGGTGCATTTGGTATCATTTTCCTTAAAAAACCATTGGACAAGATTATAATGTTTTCAATACTGGATGCAGGATTCGTTTTAGTCATTGTATTATTTAAATATTTGGACGTGGCAATGTTTGCAGCTTTGGCGGGTCCATTATCTACTTTGGTATTTATTTTGGCTATTGTGAAAATCAATGAGATTAGAAAAAAGAAGCTAGAAAGTGGTGAGATTCATGGTTAGCGTTTCATTATTCTTTTACTTTGGAATATTTCTAGCTGTTGTAGGAAGTATAGCTACTGCATGGGGTCCTGGAGTAAATGACCCAATTGTTAGGACATTTAATACCGAAGTTGCATCAATTGGTGTTTGTTTAGTGTTATTATGTTATAATCATGTTTTGGCATTATTGACTTTGCTTGCAACCACTGTTATCATTACTTTAATCTTATTTAGGGCTATTATTCGTTTAGAAGAAATGGGGGCAGACGTATGAGGATTGGGGTCTTATGGAATAAACTGGCTGAACCTAAAAATGTTCCTCGTCTATTTGCGTTCTGTTTAGGTGTAATTTTGATTATAGGTTTCATTGTACCTATGTCATTAAATCCAGATCAATTGTATGTTAGACCAGCACCTCAAGAACAGGTAGAAGCAGGTTTGCCAATAGCTCCTTATGATAGAGGTGGGGAGGTCTTATCTCAAGCAGGAATTATTGACCCTCAGTATCCTGAGAATGCTGAGAGTTTAGGTATGATAACGGCTTATATGTCGCCGGTAGCTCAGTGGGTGTCCTCTATTTCACCTTACTTTGGTACATCAATCTATTCATCTCCTGGAGGACTTATAGATGAAATATTGTATTATACTAGAGGTTTCGATACAATTCTTGAATCTAGTATATTAATGATGGCATTTATTATAGCTTCTTGGTTATCTATTAATTACACAATGAATCGTAAAAATGATGAAAATGAGATAAAGGAAGATGTTAAAAAAGCAATTTCTGATTCTACAAAAGTAGCTAGAGAAGTTAATGCAAATGATGCTAAAGCCAGAGCAAAACAATTGAGGAGGGATAACTGATGGTGGTAATACCTCCGTTTGTTCCTGATGCATTCATTTCAATGTATTTGCCTGCAATTTATGCCGGTTTAATTGTTGGATTTATTGCAACCATGGCAATAGCAATGAAAAGGGAAGAAATTCATATTCTTATCCTGACTGACTTGGTTGGGCTTGCCATGATATTTGTTGTATCTGCTGTTGGAACAGATTTGGCAGAAGCATTAATTCTGCCGGGTTTGGTAGTTGAGCTTGCAGAGACTTTGGCTATCTCCGAAATTTTGATTACAAGGGAAATGCGTAAAATAGATCAGAATCCAAGAAGAAATCTTTCTAAATCTTCTTCATTATTCCCGCAACCATTTGCATTGAATATGGAAATTCTAAATACTGCTCCAAATTTCATTGCATTAGTCTTGATTGGATATGGTATATTCTTAACAGGATTTACTGGAGGTGCAGTAGCAGGTGGAGGAATCGTATTATATGCATTATCCAAAAAAGCAAAAGGACTTCCTGTGTTGATGTTGGATGGCATTGCAGGAATTTCGGGAATAGCTTGGTGTTTATGGATTATAGGTTTCTTATTATTCTTTGTAACTCCTCAATATTGGTTATTGAGTTTGTTCTTGGCAGCATGTGGATTATTATTAAAAGTAGCTTCAAAAGTAGGTTTGATTGGACTACTTATGAGAGAGGACATTGATAAGGAGTAGGTGATGAGTATGGATTTTGTTACACTTGGAGGAAATTTATTT